>VOFC01002017.1_pt1 | contig 86718 bp, 116 predicted proteins | sample 5384161 | NCBI WGS metagenome assembly VOFC01 (sample SAMN12384722, study PRJNA508395) | human gut metagenome | isolation source: healthy gut B | host: Homo sapiens | reverse complement strand
GAAAGAGAAAGGGGTTTTGCTAAGCGGGCGTTTTCATGCTACAATATATGGCAGATAAAATCACCGGGTGGAAAGTCTCTTTATGCAGGGGCCGCCGGATGCTGTTGTAATGGCCGCCCGCTGCCAGATAAAAGGCGAACGAACTTTCGTTCAAAACAGGGGCAGGCCCGCCGCGCCAAAGAAATCAACAATGGCTTCCCGCTGAACAGGGCAGCCTGAATATACGCATATTATAGTAAAGAGGTAGGGAGAGCATGGCACGTTCAAGTTCCGCCAAAAACGGAAAAAAACAGTAAAAACACATACCGCGCCTCCGCAGCAAAAAAAGCAGTAAAAGCAGCAGCCGGGGACCAGGCACACAGTTCGGCCTCCGCAGCAAAAAAAAGCGGATGTCCGAGGCTGGAACAGCGCCGCGCCCAGCAGCAAAACCTGATCCGCAGCGTGGTGCTGGCCGGGCTTGGCATTCTGGCCATTGCGCTGGTGCTGGTGCCGGGCAGAGCTTCTGGAATGTTCTACGCAGCTGGCTGTTTGGCACCTTTGGCGTGGTTACATATTTTGTCGGCCCGTTTTTTCATCCTGATGGGGCTGATGGTGTTTTTTGCCGTTACCCCGGTGGATGTGGTGCAGTTCATCAGCTATTATATTCAGGAGTTCAAAGCCCGCCGCGCCGCCCGTGCGGAGGAAGAAACCGCTTATGATACCCAGCTGTTTGGCCATGAAGCGGAGGAAGAATCCCTTGAAAACCTGACCGGCAGCCTGCCGCCCATGGCCGGCGAGTCTCCGGCCACGCCACAGTCTGGCACCCGCCGCCCCTTTGATGTGGCCCCCTATCTGGAACAGGAGGAAGCCGCCCGCCGCAATGCGGCCCAGGCAAACCCTGCCGACCAGGCAGCCGCCGCAGCGCAGGCCGGCCAGCCGGCGGCCCAGCCCCAGCAGGCGTATACGCAGCCCGGCACCGCAACATACCCCGATATGCAGCGTGCCCAGGCTGCGTCCCAAGGCGTGCAGCACACCCAAAGCTTTGCCCCGCCTGCCCAGCGTTCGGACTTTGATGTGGACCTGGGGCCGGATGCTTCCCAGCGCGCTTTGCAGAACGCCGTGCAGCATGACCCGCTGCAGAAAATTGATATCGGCCCCGGCGGCACCTTTGGCCTTGACCCGCTGGAGCAGTTGAACCATCGCAAGTACCCCGCGCCCCAGCCGGAACCCCAGCCCCAGCCGCAGGAAGAAAGCTTTGAGCTGCACCTGGAACCGGAAGCCCAGCAGGCTGAGGAAGCCCCGGTGGAGGAAGACAGCCTGAATGACCTGATCCAGCGCGCCGTGACCGGGCGGGATACCCCCGTGGCCGGTGCCGATGTGGGCCTGCCCGATGAGGAAGAAGCGGAAAGTTTTGAAACCCCGCTGACCCCGGAACCGGATGATAACGCACCTGCCGCCTCGGTGGAAGATTTTTCCACCCCGCTGGAGCCGGTAGAGGAATTGCCGGAACCGGATGACGTTGGCAGCAGCGAAAGCGCGGATAATTTTGAAACACCGCTGGTGCCGGAACCCACCCAGCCAGCGCCTGCCCCTGTTACAGCCATCCCCACATTGGGCGGCAGCTTTGACCAGGGCGGTTTCGATGCAGCCAAGGCTGCTTGGAACGCCGGAATTCCGGTATCGGATCTGCTCACCGGGCGGGTCAGCGTGCAGGCCCCGGCACCGCAGCCCACGGCCCAGCCTGCCGCCGCTGCGCCTAAAGTATACAGCGTAACGGATGAACGCCGCCCCGGCAGCCCCAACCGGCTGCGGGTATCTTCCAACATGGGTAATTCGGCTTCGGCTCCCATTTCCAGCCCGCCCAGCGTGGCCAAAGCAATGGCGAAAGCCCCTGCCGCCCCGGCAGCCACCGCACCCGCCGGTGCAGCCCGCGAAGCGGACGAGGATGCCAGCAGCGAAGCTACGGCAGCCTTTGCCGCCCAGGCTAAAGAGGCGTTCCCGCCGTATACTTACCCATCTTTGAACCTTTTCAATGCGGCCAAGCCGGAAGATGAACGCGGCGCGGCCGCCGAGATGAAGAAAAACGCCGATATCCTGGTGAACACGCTGGACAGCTTTGGTGTTAAGACCCATATCCTGGATATCTGCCGCGGCCCTTCCGTGACCCGGTATGAGCTGCAGCCCCAGGCGGGCATCAAGGTCAGCCGTATCACCAGCCTGTCGGATGATATCGCCCTGAACCTTGCCACCGCCGGTGTGCGTATCGAAGCCCCCATTCCCGGCAAACCCGCCGTCGGTATCGAGGTGCCCAACAAGATCCGGTCTACCGTCAGCATCCGCGGGGTGTTTGAATCCCAGAACTACATCAACATGCGCAGCCCACTGACCATGGCGCTGGGTAAAGATATTGCCGGTACAGCCCAGGTGGCGGACCTGTGTAAAATGCCCCACCTACTGATCGCCGGCTCCACCGGCAGCGGTAAATCCGTCTGCGTCAACTCGATCATCATCAGCTTTTTGTTCCGCTCCGGTCCGGAAGATGTCAAACTGATTCTGATCGACCCCAAGGTGGTGGAACTGGCTGAGTACAACGGCATTCCCCACCTGTTAATGCCCGTTGTGACCGAGCCGCGCAAGGCCGCCGGTGCCCTGGGGGCCAGTGTGGCCGAGATGGAGCGCCGCTATAAGCTGTTTGCCGAAAACAATGTGCGCGATATCAAGAGCTATAACAAGCTGGCCAAGCAGCACCCCGATGTGCTGGAACACCTGCCTTATATCGCCATTATCATTGACGAGTTGGCCGACTTGATGATGGTGGCGGGCAAAGAGGTAGAGGACTATATCTGCCGCATTGCCCAAAAGGCCGCGCGGCGGGCATGCACCTTATTGTGGCCACCCAGCGCCCCAGCGTGGACGTTATCACCGGCCTGATCAAAGCCAACATCCCCAGCCGTATTGCATTTGCAGTTTCCAGCCAGATCGACTCCCGCACCATTCTGGACAGCGGCGGCGCCGAAAAGCTGCTGGGCAACGGCGATATGCTGTTCCTGCCGGTCGGTGCTTCCAAGCCCGTGCGTGTGCAGGGTACCTTTGTGACGGATGAAGAGATCAGCGCTGTGCTGAACTTTATCAAATCCACTTCCAGCGCCCAGTATGATGAAGAGATGATTGCCGAGATGGAGCGCCGTGCCGTGGCCGAAAAGGGCGGCAAGGGCAGCAGCTCCGATTCGGACGATGACAACGGCAGCCGCGACCCCATGTTTGAACAGGCGGTGGAATGCGTCATCGAAGCCGGGCAGGCATCCACCAGCCTTTTGCAGCGCCGCTGCAAGCTGGGCTATGCCCGTGCGGCCCGCATCATGGACCAGATGGAACAGGAAAAGATTATCGGCCCCTATGAGGGCGCCAAGCCCCGTGCCGTTTTGCTGACCCGCGCCCAGTGGCAGGAACGCCAGCTGGGCCAGGGTGAGTAAATACCGGCGGCGCAGGTATTGCCGCCATTCCTACCGCCGCCCCCAGGTGTGGACCATTGTGGCCGCTGTTCTCATCGCCGTTGCTTTGTATGTGGTCGAAAATTACGGCGGCAACGGTTTTGTGCCCAGCTGGGACCAGATTTACCAATGGGTTGGCCTGGAACCCAGCCAGAGCGAAACCACAGCCCCGCTGCCGGAGGGGGAAACCGAAGTGGTGTTCCTGGATGTGGGGCAGGGGGATGCCGTGCTGATTTTGCAGAACGGTGCGGCCTGCCTGATTGATGCAGGCCCCAAGGATGCCCGGCAGAACCTTGTGCAGGACCTGCGCAGCTATGGCGTAAGCCAGTTGGACCTGTTGGTGATGACCCACCCCCATGCCGACCATGGGCGGCATGCAGGCCGTTTTGCAGAACTTTGATGTGCAGACCCTGCTGACCCCCGACCTGAGCGAAACTGACGTGGCCGGCCAGACCCAGCGCACCCTGCAAACCGCCCAGGAATGCGGCGTACCGGTGGAAACTGCCTATACCGGCCAGCAGTACACCATCGGCACCGGCACATTGACCGTGCTGCTGCCCGGTGTGGATGCCGATACGGCGGGCAGTGACGATGCAACAAATGATATGTCGCTCTGCCTGCGGTTTGAAGCCGGGAACTTTACCTTTTTGGATACCGGCGATGCCGAGCGCAACGAGGAAGCCGCCCTGGCGGAGCAATATCCGTTCCGCTTGCGGTCCACCGTGTTCAAGGCCGGGCACCATGGGTCATCCACATCCAACACCCAAACACTGCTGTGGCAGGTGCAGCCCCAGCTTGCGGTTGCCAGCTGCGGCCTGAACAATGATTACGGCCACCCCCACCGCGAGGTCATCCAGGAAATGCAGGATGAGGGCATTGACTTTTACCGCACCGACCTGTACGGCACGGTGACCGTGACCGCCCAGGCGGATGGCAGCTTTACTGTGCAGACGGCAAAACAGCCGGACGAAGAGCTGGCTCCCGCCGCGTAACCCCCGGCGGCCTGACTCTGTGTGCCTGACCCCAGTAAGTCGGCAGGAAAGTGTTCCCGCACGCCCCAAAAGTTTTAGGCAACACCGCACAATTCCCGCCTTGCGGCTTAAGCACCGCTCCGGCAGCTGCGGCACGGCATCTGCGTTGCCAAAATGCTCGATAATGTCGGGTTGCAGTACCCGCATCGTGCTTCGGGGGCAAAAGCCCCTCGCACTCTGCGACCGCTGCCCCTGCTTCGGTTCGCTGTTTCCGCCACTGGCGGCGCTCACCTTTGCAGCATCCAGTATTATCTGCGCTTTTGGCTTAGCAGCTGCCGCACCTCGCTCGCCGTATCGGCACTTAGAATTATGCGGTATTGCCTTAATTGGGTAGAAATAGAGGAAAGTAATAAAAATACAGGAGGATGAATCCTATGCAGATCTCCCAGATGTTCAAGCGCAAGCCTTGCGTGTTTTCCATCGAGTGCTTCCCCCCGAAGCAGACCGCCAACTTTGGTAAAATGAAGGACACCCTGCGCACCATGCGCACCCTTAACCCGGATTTTATCAGCGTTACTTACGGTGCAGGCGGCTCCACGGGCGGCGTTTCCACTGTGGAAGTGGCCGAATTCCTGAAAAACGACCTGAACGTAGAGCCGCTGGCCCATATGATCTGCATGGGCAGCGATAAGGCAAAGGCCGCCCAGCTGCTGGACCAGCTGAATGCCGCCGGTGTGCGCAACGTGCTGACCCTGCGCGGCGACCGCACCCCCACCCGCCCCGAAAGCCCGGACTTTGCCCACGCAAGCGACCTGGCCCAGTTTGTGTGGCAGACCCAGCCGGAATTTGATATCCACGCTGCCTGCTACCCCGAAGGCCACCCCGAAGCTGCTACCCTGGCCCAGGATGTTGCCAACCTGCGCTTTAAGCAGGAGGCCGGTGCCACCCACCTGCTGACCCAGCTGTTCTTTGATAATATGCACTTTTATCGCTTTTTGAACCTGGCCCGCCGCGCAGGCATCACTTTGCCGGTGTCTGCCGGTGTTATGCCCATCGTTAAGCGCAGCCAGATCGAGCGCACGGTGGCACTTTCCAGCGCCAGCCTGCCTTCGGAGTTTACCCGCATGATCTCCCGCTACCAGGACGACCCCGAAAGCCTGTATGCTGCCGGTATTGACTATGCCGTGCAGCAGCTGCGAGATCTGATCGAGGGCGGCGCGGACGGTGTGCACCTGTATGCCATGAATGACGCCAAGGTTGCCGCCGCTGTGTATGAGGGCATCAAGGACCTGCTGTAATCGGCCTGTTGGCCCCATAGAGGGGGAGTGAAACGCTGTGCAATTAGCCTACCCGCAAAACGATACCCGCGCCGAAACCCTTCGCTACCTTGGGGCAGGGGGCTGGCAGCCGGATTCTGCATCCCAGGTGCTGCTGCAAAAAGCCGAGGACGCCCTGCGCGCCGCCGCCACCCCGCGCGGCGTGTGGAAACAGCTGCCGCTGACCGCCCTGCCGCTGCAGAACGCCGGGAATGATATTGCCCGCCACCTGCGCGGCTGCGATGCCATGGTGCTGATGGCCGTTACCCTTGGCAGCGGGGCGGATACCTGATGCGCCGCCTGGAGCTGACGGATATTGCCCTGGCCGCTGTGGTGGATGCGATGGCTTCCGCTGTGATGGAAGAGCTGTGCAACGCGCTGGAAGCCGAGATCCGCACCAGCGTGCAGGCGCAGGGGCACTACCTGACGGGGCGTTTTCCCCCCCGGCTATGGGGACTGCCCGCTGACTTTGCAGCAGCCGTTTGCCATTGCGCTGGATACCGTGCGCGGCCTTGGCATGGCGGTCACGCCGGAAAATCTGCTGACCCCGCGCAAAAAGCGTAACAGCCATCCTTGGCGTGGCGGACACCCGGTAACGGGGGCCCGCGCCGGGTGCGGGCACTGCCTGCTGCGCGAAAAGTGCGAATACAGAAAGAGGGGAACCACCTGTGAAAATTGAGGAAGTATTTGCCCGCCGCCGCTTTATTATGCTGGATGGCGCCATGGGCACCCAGCTGCAGCTGCGCGGCCTGACTACAGAACAAAAGCCGGAACTGGCCGCCTTTATCATGCCGGATGTGCCCACTGCCGTCCACCGGGACTATGCCAACGCCGGGGCGGATATCCTGCTGGCAAACACCTTTGGTGCCAACCCTCGTAAATTGAAGGGAACCGGCTATACTGTGCAGCAGGTGATCGAAGCGTCCATCGCATGTGCCCGGACCGCCGCGCAGGAAAACCGGTGCCCTGGTGGCACTGGATATCGGCCCCATCGGCGAGCTGCTGGCCCCGGCCGGTACCCTGCCGTTTGAGGATGCCTGCGCCCAGTTTGCTGAGATGGTGCGCGCCGGTGCCGCAGCCGGGGCAGACCTCGTCTTTCTGGAAACAATGACCGACCTGTATGAGCTGAAAGCCGCCATCCTGGCCGCAAAGGAAAACTGTGACCTGCCGGTGTTTACCTCGATGAGCTTTGAGGCCCGTGGCCGTACCTTTACCGGCTGCACAGTGGAAAGCTACGGCATTACCGCCGCCGGCCTTGGTGCGGACGCCGTGGGCATCAACTGCTCGCTGGGCCCCAAGGAAATCCTGCCCTTTGCTCAGCGGCTCTGCCGTGTGGTGCCCGCCGGTATGCCGGTGTTTGTCAAGCCCAATGCGGGCCTGCCGAACCTGGACGGCAGCTATGATATCACCCCGGCGGAGTTTGCCGCTGAGATGGCCGCCTACCTGCCCACCGGAATTTCCATGCTGGGCGGCTGCTGCGGCTCTGAGCCGGAATCCATCCGCCTGCTGAAAGAGCTGACCCAGGATAAAACCCCCCCGCCGCCAAAACCCCTATTGTGCGCAGCCGCCTGTGTACCCCGTGCGCTGCGTGGAGGTAAACGGCATTACCGTGGTGGGCGAGCGCATCAACCCCACCGGCAAAAAGCGCTTGCAGCAGGCCCTGCGGGAGGGCGACAGCGCCTATGCCTGCGCCCAGGCCGTAGCCCAGGCCGAAGCCGGTGCCGAGCTGCTGGACGTGAACGCCGGTCTGCCGGATATTGACGAACCCGCCACGCTGGAAATGCTGGTGCGGGAGCTGCAATCCATCACCGACCTGCCATTGCAGCTGGATTCTTCCAACAAAGATGCTTTGGCCCGCGCGCTGCGCATTTATAACGGCAAGCCGATCGTCAACTCGGTCAACGGCGAGCAGAAGGTGTTGGACAGCATTCTGCCTCTGTGCAAAAAAGTACGGCGCCGCCGTGGTTGGTCTGGCACTGGATGAACACGGCATTCCCAAAACGGCAGAGGGCCGCTTTGAGGTTGCCAAGCGCATTGTGGCCGCAACGGATGCTATCGGCATTCCCCGCGGGGATGTTTACATCGACTGCCTGACGCTGACGGTTTCTGCCGAGCAGAGCGCCGCTTCCGAAACCCTGAAAGCCATTACCATGTGCAAAAAGGAACTGGGCGTGCGCACCGTGCTGGGTGTTTCCAACATCAGCTTTGGTTTGCCCTGCCGCGGCTACATGAATACCACTTTCCTGACGTTGGCCATGCAGGCCGGGCTGGACCTTGCCATCATGAACCCCAACACGCCGGAAATGATGGCCGCCGTGCGCGCCTACCGTGTGCTGACCAGCCAGGACGAAAAGTGCAATGATTACGTTGCCGCCTATGCCAATGTGCAGGTGCAGACCTCCCAGGTGGCAAAAACTGATGCCGCCGCCCCGGCGGGCGGTGCAGCAGGGGCCGATGCTCTGTTTGAAGCCGTGCGCCGCGGCCTGAAAAACGAAGCCCGCGCCGCTGCAGAGGAAGCCCTGAAAACCCGCGAGCCTTTGCAGGTGGTGAACGAAACGCTGATCCCCGCGCTGGATGTGGTGGGCGATGCCTTTGAAAAAGGCTCCATCTTTTTGCCGCAGCTGCTGCAATCCGCCACGGCGACCCAGGCTGCTTTTGAAGTGATCAAAACCGCCATTGCCGCCAGCGGCAGCCAGGGTGAAAGCAAAGGCCGTATTGTGATCGCCACCGTAAAAGGTGACGTACACGATATTGGCAAGAACATTGTGCGCGTAATTTTGGAAAACTATGGCTATGACGTGCTGGATCTGGGCCGCGATGTGCCGCCGGAGCGCGTGGTGGAAGCCGTGCGCCAGACCGGTGCGCCGCTGGTGGGGCTTTCGGCCCTGATGACCACCACCGTGCCCAACATGCAGGCCACCATCGAAGCCCTGCACGCGGCCAACCTGCCCTGCAAGGTCATGGTGGGCGGCGCTGTGCTGACCAAGGCATACGCCGAACAGATCGGTGCCGATTTTTATGCCAAGGACGCCAAAGCCAGCGCCGATTACGCCAAACAGATTTTTGGCTGATTGAATCAAGTCTTGACTTTCACGTTTCAGCTGGTATTTTGCTATAAAAAAATTTAATACGATAACGCAATAAAGCAGCAGCACACCGTTTCCCGGAAAATAGGGAAGCCGGTGTGCTGCTGTTTTTATTTGGAAAGGGGGAATGGCGAAATAGGAACGAAAAGAGTGTGGAAATAAGAAATGAGGAAATTGGAAAAATTGAAGAAAGAAGAAATCAAGGGCAATACCGCATAATTCTAAGTGCCGATACGACGAGCGAGGTGCGGCAGCTGCTAAGCCAAAAGCGCAGATAATACTGGATGCTGCAAGGTGAGCGCCGCCAGTGGCGGAAACAGCGAACCGAAGCAGGGGCAGCGGTCGCAGAGTGCGAGGGGCTTTTGCCCCCGAAGCACGATGCGGGTTTATCGAGCATTTTGGCAACGCAGATGCCGTGCCGCAGCCGCCGGAGCGGTGCTTAAGCCGTCAGGCGGGAATTGTGCGGTGTTGCCTTAAATACGATAACGCAATAAAACAGCAGCACACCGTTTCCCGGAAAATAGGGAAGCCGGTGTGCTGCTGTTTTTATTTGGAAAGGGGGAATGGCGAAATAGGAACGAAAAGAGTGTAGAAATAAGAAATGAGGAAATTGGAAAAATTGAAGAAAGAAGAAATCAAGAAGATAAAAGAGTGAGTTACGCCTTTTCTACCTCATAATCACTCCAGCTGTCTGCTGTGGCGGCGGCGCTGGTGTCCACACTGGTTTGGTAATGGCAACGTTCTGCAGCAAAAAGGTGGATTCGGTGTTGGTGGTGTAAAACAAGGATGTGCATGGCCCTAAAACGATGAAGAGGGAACTTTTTAATTGGATTTTTATTCAAATCTTTTTAACAAAAACTTTCTGCCCCAGCCCCCAACCGCTACTTGCAATTTGCCAAACGGTATAGTATAATACTTAAAGCGGACAGGGCTGTATATTGCGCTGTTTTGCATACGGATGTGGGCCCCGTGCGCAGGAGCCCTGTGAACCATGTCAGGCGGGGAACCGAGCAGCATTAAGCGGTGGTCTCCTGGTGCTGCGGTCAGTCCGCATTCGTATGCAAAGCAGCGCAGCCGCGGGGCACACCCCGCGCGGGCCTTGTCCCTTTTTCTATGCCGCAAAATATTTTACAGGGGGTGGTTGCATTGTACCGTGCGCTGTACCGCAAGTGGCGTCCGCGCAAGTTTGCGGATGTTGTTGGCCAGGAAGCCATCGTAACGGCCCTGCAAAACCAGATCGCCGCCGGGCGCATTGGCCATGCCTACCTGTTTACCGGCACCCGCGGCACCGGCAAAACCACCTGCGCCAAAATTTTTGCCAAAGCGGTCAACTGCCTGGATACCACCAGCCCGGACCCCTGCGGTGAATGTGCTGTCTGCAAAGGCATTGATGAGGGCACCATTCTGGATGTATCGGAAATTGATGCCGCCTCCAACAACAGCGTGGATGACATCCGTGACCTGCGCGATGAAACCGCCTATCTGCCTGCCGTGTGCAAGTATAAGGTATATATCATCGACGAGGTGCACATGCTGTCTACCTCGGCGTTCAATGCTCTGCTAAAAACCATGGAGGAACCGCCGGAGCATGTGATCTTTATCCTTGCCACAACGGAAGTGCAAAAGGTTCCGGCTACGATCCTCAGCCGCTGCCAGCGCTATGACTTCCAGCGCATTACGGCGGATAAAATTGCCGGTCGGCTGGAATATGTGGCCGGGCAGGAAAACATTGAGCTGGACCATAACGCCGCCGAGCTGATCGGCCGCCTGGCCGATGGCGCCATGCGTGATGCACTGTCTATCCTGGATACCTGCGCCGGTGTTTCCAACACTGTGGATGAAGCGCTGGTGCGCCGTATGGCGGGCGTGACGGACCGCAAATATCTGTTTGAGATCAGTGATGCCATTGCCGCGCGGGACGCTGTGAAAGCCTTGCAGGAGATTGCCGCCCTGCGCCAGCAAAGCGTGGATATGCGCCGCCTTTGTATGGAGCTGGCCGGGCATTACCGCAATTTGATGCTCAGCGCCCTGCCCGGCGGCACCGACCTGCTGACGGGAACTTCCCCCGAAGAGGAAGCTGCCTACGCTGCGCGGAAAGATTTCCCCCAGGCGGAAGCGGTACGCGCCGTCAATGCGTTTGGCGCCGCGCTGGAAAAGATGGCCCGCGGTACGGACCAGCGCATTGAGCTGGAACTGGCGGTTTTCTCGCTCACCCAGCCGGAAGCAGTGCCTGTTGCGCTGCCTGCCGCCGTGCCCGCCCGTCCGGTGGTTTCAGCAGCCAGTCCGGCCCCCTTTGCCGCCGCCCCGCAGCAGGTGCCCCCGGTGCAAATGGCATCGGCCCCCGTGCCGCCTGTGGCAGCCCAGCCGGTTCCGCCTACCGTGGAACAGCCGCCGTTCAGCGCACCCATAGCAGGGGAGACCCCGCCCTTTGAGCCGGAGCTTGCCCCCGCCGCCCCGGCGGTGCAGCAGCCTACCCCGGCTCAGCAGCCGGTGTACGCGGCGGATGTGCCCATCCCCAAACCGGTGCGCACCGTGGCCAAAGAGCCGCAGCTGTTCCCCCAGTGGCAGGCGGTGCTGGAGCTGATTGCGGAAAACGACCCCATGCTGAACTCTTACCTGCGCGGAACCCAGGCTTATTACGATGGCCGCCGCGTGCTGATCGAGTGCAGTGATGATTTTCGCGATTTTATGCGCCGCAGCAAAGAAACCAGCAAAAACATCAAACAATATATCTACCAGGTCACCCACATCAAATGCGGCATCGGCCCGTATGAAAAAGCCGCTGCAGCTGTATCCAACGCCCCCGCGGCCGATGTGGAAGAGACCCTGCGCCAGATGAAAGACCTTGGCGTGGATGTAGTGGTAGAAGATAAATAATGTTGCTGTCAACCGCAGTGTTGCGGTGTGCCGCCCGGCGGCAGCGCCGGGTGATAACAATATGAATAATAAGGAGAATTACCTATGAAAGCAAGACTTCCCAAAGGCTATGGCCGCCCCGACCCGCAGGCAATGATGCGTCAGGTCCAGAAAATGCAGGATGAGATCCGCGCAAAGCAGGACGAGCTGGAAGCCCGTGAATACACCGGCACAGCCAGCGGCGAGATGGTTACCGTTACCATGACCGGTAAGCACGAAGTGACCGCTATCAAGATCAAGCCCGAAGCCGTAGACCCGGATGATCTGGAAATGCTGGAAGACCTGATCGCTGCAGCTGTCAACAGCGCGGTTGCCGCAGTGGATAAGGATTCTGACGAAGAAATGGCTAAAATGACCGGCGGCATGAATATCCCCGGCCTGGGCTGATCGGGGGCCGCTGCATGCAGAACGCCGAACCCCTTGAAAACCTTGCGGACCAGTTTGCCCGGTTCCCCGGCATTGGCCGCAAGGGTGCCGTGCGCATGGCCTATGAGGTAATGTCCATGAGCAATGAGCAGGCCATGGAGCTGGCCAAGGCGATTGAAAACGCCAAGGTCAAGCTGCACCGCTGCCGCCTTTGCCAGGATTATACCGCCAACGAGGTGTGCAGCATCTGTGCTTCCCCAAACGGGACCGCTCCGTGATCTGCGTGGTGGAATCCCCGCGGGATGTAAAAAAGCCATTGAGCGCACCCACGAGTACAACGGCCTGTACCATGTGCTGCATGGCCTGATTTCCCCCATGGACGGCATCGGCGCGGATCAGCTTTGCGTAAAGGAGCTGCTGGCCCGCCTGGACGGCACCGTAAAGGAAGTCATCATGGCCACCAGCCCTACGGTGGAAGGCGAGGCGACCGCCATGTACCTGGCCAAGCTCATCAAGCCCCTGGGCATCAAAACCACCCGCCTTGCCTATGGCTTGCCGGTTGGTTCCAGCCTGGAATACGCTGATGAAACCACTTTGTACCGCGCTATGGAAGGCCGCGGCGAAATGTGATGCCCGATTTGGCTTGACAAAACGATTTTACTGCGTTATACTGTATACCCCTTAGCGGAATGGACTTGCGTGCTGCAGGGGAAAACGGCTTTGAAAGGAGGTGCGCTTGATGGCACAGGAAAAGCCCGGCAAAAAGGTGATTGCCCAAAACCGTGAAGCGCACCACGAGTATTTTGTCATCGAAGCGCTGGAAACCGGCGTTGAACTGGTCGGCACCGAGGTCAAAAGCCTGCGCGCCGGCGGGGTCAACCTGAAGGATTCCTGGGCAGATATTGATGATGGTGAGATCATCCTGAAAGGCATGCACATCAGCCCATATGAGCAGGGGGAATATCTTTAATAAAGATCCCCGCCGCCCCCGCCGCCTGCTGGCGCATAAAAGCGAGATTCGCCATTTGCAGCAGCAGATCAAACTGCAGGGGTACACACTGGTGCCGCTCCAACTGTATTTCAAGCAGGGGCGTGTAAAAGTGGAACTGGGCCTGTGCAAAGGCAAAAAGCTGTACGATAAGCGTGCTGATGCCGCCGCACGGGACGCCAAGCGCGATATTGACCGCGCAATCAAAACAAGAAGATAATTTTTTCGCGCACACACTTTTGTTTTCCCACGCTGTGTGGTTCTGCCGCATAGCGCTTATATGGGGCTGTAATGGTTTCGACGGGGAGAGAGAGGCGTGAGCAGCGGGCCGTGGCGGTGCACCACGATAAAAGTGCCAAACAAAATTAACTGACAACGATTATACTGTTGCCGTCGCTGCCTAATTAGGCACGACCGTCCTGCCTGTTTTAGTACCGCACAGGGTCAGGGCGTCGATTAGGTACTGAACGTGCACGGGCCTAAGCTTTGCCGCCTGTCATGAATTTATGAAGCTACCAATGTGTCAAGCGTGTGCACTCGCTCGCACTGCGGGAATTTTAATAAATGCACTGCGCCCGGAGATACTCTAACCGCTTTCTTTTCGGACACGGGTTCGACTCCCGTCAGCTCCACCATAAACCATCAAGACGAACACACTACTTTTATCACGATGATAGGTAATGTGTTCGTTTTGTCTTGTCCGTTTCCGGGCCTGAAATAGAAATAAATTAAGTCTAATTTGTGAACAAATAGAACATCATTAGAGACACATTACAACAAAATAAGCGGCGGGCTACCCCTATTTTCAGGGGAAAGCCCGCCGCTTTAATTATTTATTATTTAACTTGCCGGTAACTTGCCAGTCAGTTGCCTTTGCCGATCTGCTTAATAACCTGATCCGCACCGGTAGCCGCAAGGCCGGAAACAATGCCCACGGCCAGGGCGGTCAGGGGATCGGCGGCCGGGAAGTCCGGCACGTTGATGTACATGGCGGCAAGGCCCAGTAGGCCGCCAAGGGCGCCGCAGATGGACGGCAGCCATTTGTTAGCCAGCGGGGTCTGCTTGACAGCCGTTGCGGCAAGGTAGCAGATAACGGTGATGCAGGCAACGGATGCGATGCCAAAAGATGCAAAATCCATGAGTTTTTCCTCCTATGTATTCGTGTTCAAGCGGTTTTGTTCTCGAGATCGGTGATGCGGTGGTTTGCAACCTTGATTTGTTCTTCCAGCACCGGTACACGTTGGGCAAAATTATTGTGGGCACGGACTTCACGGGTCAGCTCTTCAATTTTTGTATCAGTCACGGCTTGCGCGGTGGCCATCCTCTGCTCTGTGCGCCGCTGCCCGGCAAGATTGGTAATAATAACGCCGATAAGGCTCAACCCGCCAGTAATCAGCGCAACAACAATAGCATCCACCAAATCACTCCTCCACATATTCGGCCTTGTACAGCCCTGCATCAATCAGTTGCAGCTCTGCACACTTGCGCATGATGTACCAGGCGTCGCCGCTGGATACCGGCCCAACGTCCAGCATCCACTGGTTGCCATCTGCACAGGTTTCGCGGTATAGGCCGGCGGAGATAAGCCCCAGCCCCTCGCACAGGGCGCGAATGGTTGCGCGGTCGCCGCTGGAGATACGGCCAATGGTAATACGCTGCTTGTCCAGCTTGTTGGGGGTGGTGTCCTCCGGGGTGGGCGCGGTGTGGCCCTGCAAGCCTGCCTGGATCATCAGCTGCTCATAGTCCTTGTATACCCTGTTGCAATCCAGGCTGGTGCCGTAGCCGGGCACGCCCAGAGCGTTGCGGCTGCTGTACTGCCAGATGCCATACGGCAGGGGGCAGGTGCATGTGCTGCCATACTGGGCAACCCAGATATCGTATTTGGACAGCGCCTTGTAGTCCAGGCGGTTGCGAATAAAATTGCAGCTAGCATACAGGATGCCGTAATACCCTGCGGCCTCAATCTCCGACAAAAAGGCCTGTACAAGTGCCGTGCGCTGCGCGTTGGTCAGGCGCAGGATGCACGGCTCGTACTCGATATCATACGCCACCGGCAGGCACAGATGCTTGCCCTTAATCGCGGCCAGGCAGCAGCGGGCCTCCTGGCGGGCTTCCGCCGGGGTACTGGCGTAGCTGTACCAGTACACACCGTACTGGATGCCCAGGCGGGCACACTCAGCTGCGTTGCGCTCAAACTGCGGGTCAACCTGACTGCTGTAACGGCCATACCCGGCGCGCAGCATGGCGTGGCGGATGCCCTTGCTGTAGGCTGCCTGCCAATCAAATTTGTTTTGGTGTTTCGATACGTCGATTGCATAATACATGCGCTTCACTTCCTCTGTGTGTTGTATGCTGCTGTAACTGCCCAGCTTGACCGCACTGCTGGCCGTGCTGAAATCAGCATCCAGCCAGTTCAGCGGGTTGGTACGCTGGCCTTTCCAGCGCACTTCAAAATGCAGGTGTGCTCCATAGCAGTTGCCGGTATCGCCGCTGTAGCCGATCAGCTGGCCTTCCTGCACCTGCTGCCCCTGCGCCACGCAAAGCTGGCTCAAATGGGCGTACAGCGTTTCCAACGTGCCGTACTTGTAGGTCGTGTGGCGCAGCTTAATCATGTTGCCATAGCTGTTGGTGTCGCCCTGGGTGCGCTTGCCATTCCAGTGGTACGCGATTGCAACCGTGCCACCCTCCGCAGCGTACACGGGCGTGCCCGCTGCTGCGCGGAAATCCAGCGCCCGGTGCAGGCTGCCGTCATTGTAGAGCCAGCCCGCGGTGATGATGTGCTGGGCCAGGGGCCAATGCAGCAGGGCTTCTTCATTCTTCAGCCGCATTTTTATCCTCCTTATTTTGTCCTCTTCCATATCCATACCGATAAATAAGGCGGCATGTTGTTGTGGGCTGCCCCGGAACCGCCGGAGGCGACTGTTACGGTTTTGGATTCCCAGTTCGGAATACCCCAGCCACTTGATTGCGTTTGGACATACGCATCCGCAGAGCTTCCGGTTTTGGAGCGTATTACGTTGCTTCCGTTGGCCACAGACAGCGAATAATTCGGTAGCTCGCTTTGTGTAAGCTTATGGGTGAATTCGCCCCCAGTGCTACCTGCGGGATAACTGCTGGAAGCAGCAAACAGGAAAGTATCAGATATTCTTTCCCACGTGCCACCAAATAGATTTGCCGGGCTTGTACTGTTTACGCTCATGTAAATGCTGCCAATCGGCCAGGCCGCAAGTTTTGCTTCCGCGATGGCTGCTTTTACCGCTGCTGGTGTTGCTGCAATTCCTCCGCTGGTTGAACTGGTTGAACTGGTCGAATCGCTCAGCTTCACGCCGCCCGCGGTCGAAGCATTACCTGTCGGCAGTGTGTACTTAGTATCTGTTGTCGGCGGTGTGTATCCCAAAGCACTTGTCACGTTCGCCTTTGTCAAACTAATCGTGCCGGAATTCTCCGTAATGTTACTCCCGATTTTTACACCACCCAAAGTCCAAGCACTTGCGGTTGGCAGTGTGTACTTGGTATCAGTAGTCGGTGGCGTATAGCCCAGTGCATTTGTCACGTTAGTCTTACTAATGCTGATCGTGCCGCTGTTCACTGTAATATTGCTGCCAATCTTTACGCCACCCAGGGTTGAACTGGTAGCGGCAGGCAGCGTATGGGTACCGGAGGAGGCCGGTGTCATATAGATCTGGTTGCTGTTCAGCGTTCCTTCACTCTTAGCATTATCATACTGGGCTTGCGTCAGGTAGTTGATCACCAGGCTGTCCAGCTTTGTATCAGTGGCCATAATCATATACCTCTCGTTACAATCGCGCTGATTGCGGATAGTCCACTCGGCAGCCCAGTCAGTTTTCCGTTGCTGATGCTTAGGCTCAGGTTGGTGCTGCTTGGGCCGCCGTATATGGCGCTCTTGTGGTACTTGTCGCCCTCAAACGCGACCAGGCTCGTAGTCTGCCCGCCCCAGCCGCCGGAACTGGTTATGGTGCCATAGCCCCAAATCTTAATGGTTCCGCTGGCGGTCTTAAAACTCACGCTGGGATTGGTGCTGGTAACGGCATAAGCCTCTACATTGTTATTGCCACTGCCGCCGGAACTCCCGCCGCCGGTATAAGTTCCTGTCACACCAAAAATGCTCACACCGCTCTTAATGTTCCCGGCCACCAGGTTTGCATCGCCCTTGATTGTTTGTGTCCCGCTCAGGTATTGCCCAGATGCAATGCTCTGGTCGGTTGTCTTCGGGATGTAAGTTGCTGCGCTTTTTTTGGTCACATCACTGCCAATATAAGTGCTCGATATCGCATTCACGGTCACTTTGCTCAGTCCGTCATATCCGCTGTCCGGGCTTACCGTCTGGGTGCTCTCGCTGGGCGTAACCGTTTTGGTCTGCAAGTTTGGCGTGTTTCCGCCACTGCTGCTCCCGGCATAACTGCCTGTCACATTAAAAATCTTTACACCGCTCTTAATATTGGCCGCAGTCAAATTGCTGTCACCCTTAATCGTCTGGGTTCCATTCAAATACTGGCCGGATGCAATGCTCTGGTCACTCGTTCCCGGCGTATAAGTCGCGGCACTTTTTTTCGTCACGCCGCTTCCCACATAAGTTTTTGATACTGCATTCACTGTAACCTGGCTCAAACCATCATAGCCATTGTCGGCCTTAACCGTCTGTGCGCTCTCACTGGGGCTTACGGTCTTGCTCTGCAAACTCGCCCCACTGGCACCACCCGTCACAAAGCCGCCCTGCATATCTACCTGCGTACTTCCTAAATACACACCCATGCGACTGTCACCACCTTCTGAGCGTAACGTTTGTCGCGCCAACGCTGGCTGCCGTTATGTCAATGGTTTTTGCGCTGCTGCCGTCCCATGCGCCCTGACTGGTTCCGTTCAGTTTGATGGTCAGGCTGTTATTTAGTTTTTCGGCGCTCGTTGCGGAGCCGCCCGCGTTGCTGGAACCGGCATAGTTTGTGGTTCCGGTGACTTTGGCCCCTGTGGCACTGTGGGCAATTACCCCTTTCGGCAGGTCGGCAGCCTGCACCGTATCACCGGTCAGGTCGAGGACAACTTCATCATTGATAACAACCTTGTTGACCGCCATGCTCAGCCTCCAATCGTCAACGTCTGGCCGCCAGCCGCATTATCAACGTATGTGGCCGGGATAGCCGCCACCGTAACCTGGGACAGGCAGTTGTATTCGCTGTCCGGCAGCACAACCTGCTGCTCGAAAGACGGCGTAACGCTCTTAGCCTGCGGCTTCATGCCCTCACTGCCGCTCATGCTGCCAACCACGCCAAGAACAGTAACGCCTTCACGGATGTTGGTAGGCACCAGCTTAGCCTGTTCGGTCGCTGCGATGGTCACTCCGCCCGCGCCATCATGAAAGCCCATGGGGATGGTGTACTTGCCGGAAACGGTGCTGATTTCACCGTTGACTTCGCCGTTGTTGGGCATCGTGCCGGTCATTTTGGTGCCGCGGGCGTAAAATGTTTTGCCCTTCAGCACTTCTGCCACAGCGGCGGTGGCATCGCTGGTGTCAGCGTCTTTTGTGCTGGTACCGGTAATGGGGGCACCGGACTTGTCGTGTGCCGTGATACCTTTTGCCAGCTTGTCCGGGGTAATGGTATCTGCGGTAAGGTCAAGTTTCGTTTCCTTGCCGATAACAACCTTGTTTACGTATTTATTGGGCATTGTAGTACTCCTCTCCTATAATCAGTGTGTAGCCGCTTGAATCGTTGGATACCTCGTACTGTGGTATCTTGCGGATTGTCACGTCTTTCTGCATCAGTTTTTTCGCCGTGGGCAAAACCTGCGCCGTAAACAACGGCGTGATATCATACGGCCCGCTATACTCCGGCGCACTAACCACTGCGGTGCCGGTCACGTCCACCCGCACGGGTGCCGCTCCGGCAATGCGCACCGATACGGCGCTCTGTTGAGCCACTCGCACCTGGATCATGAGCCATCCACCTCCTGGAATAAGGTCGGGCTCATTTTAAGAGCCAGGATCTCAGTCTGCGGCTGATCAGTGCTGTCCCGCAATGTGATGCGGGTGTCCATGTACAGCGTCTCGCCGCCCATGAATTTGTATGTCTCCGCCCGCGTCCAGGGGATAAGGATGATGTTCTGCCCTTCCTGCCGGGTGCAGTCATCCGGCCAGGTATTTGTTTTGATGGCCGGGAAGCCTTTGCAGCTCTTCTGTTTGAACACAAATTCGATCCGGCTTACCTCGTCCAGGCTCATGCCGATTTCAACCGGCAGCGCAAATTGCGTTCCCTGTTTCATTCGTTTTTCTCCTCAGCGCCTTAATTCGGCATTTTTTCTTCCTCTGTTTTCGGAGTTTCGATGTTTGCCGCCGCTGCTTCTTCCGCTGCCATGTTCTCGCGCACGGCATTCAAAACGTTCTCCAAAATCAACTCCGTCACGGCAAACGGCAGCGTTGCTTCGTTAATTGCAGCAATAACTTTGCGTTTGCACTCTTTAATGCGTTTGTTGTCAGTCATGGGGCATCCTCCTTACAGCCGCGCGTTCACGGCATTTTTCAGCGTAGCAATGGCCGCCAGAACCTCTTCGTTAAGGGCCACAAAAGACCCCCTGTTGTTCTGGCTGGTGATGTTGCCGCTGTCGTCCAGTTCCATGTAGGTGTAGCTCACGCGTTCGCCTTCGGCGGTCGTTACGACCGCCACGCCGGATAATTTCTTCATGTTAATCTCTCCGATTCATCCAAAAGAATGTCTGCGGTTTCGTCCGCTCCGGTATCTATTTCCAACAATTCGGTTGCGGCATCGGTGCCGGCCTCCTGCGCACGGGCGGCGGTGCTGGCTGCCAGCTCAACGCCTGCCGGATCACCGGCAGGATAGCTGCTGTCGCTGCGGTCGGCGTAGCTGCCTTCATAGCCGCGCTGGGCGGCCATGCAGAGCCACACAAACTGCTGCCTCGGTGCGCCGTGTACAATGGCGTACTGGCCGAAGTTTTCGGCCCAAAGGTGCCCGGTGCCATCGCAATCCGTCAGCAGCCAGGCGGGCTGCCCATATTGGGCGATGGTCTCCGCATAGCGCGGGTCAAGGGCAATCAGGCACCAGCCGTCCGGCCCGCATTTGCCACGTCCCCAGTCCGCAAAGGTCGGCAGCGGCGTTTCAAACGCGGCCATTTTCAGTGCGCCGAAGCTGGTAGGCACCACGCGGGATTTTTCGCCCCAAACGTCCAGATTGTGCACGTTGAGCTTGCCGCTCACGCCAACTCTTGTAGTATTAAAATCGGCATCGCTGTCATCGCTTCGGTTGTAGGTGATCTGCATCCCAACGTAAGATGTGGGGTCGAGTCCGTTGACCCAGCCGTACTTGGCATACTTGCTGCACGCCCCAATGTAGGAGCTGCCAGCCTCAGAGTACAGCACGCCGGTCAGGCCGATGCTGCCGGTGTTGATGGTGGCATACCATGCGATGTGCCGGTTGTCCAGAAACACGCGCTCACCGGCCTCGGTGCCCATACGAATCCATGCGTTGTCCAGGTCGTACACGGTGGTGTAGTTGAGGTTGTGAATCTGCCCGGTCGTGATGTTGCCGCCGTTGATGATTGTCTTGTCCTGGTTCCAGGTACTCAAATCCGAAAATGTCACCACGCCGGATAGGTTGATCTGTGCGCTGGTGATCTCTGTTCCGCCTGCCGTCAGCTTGATGGTGCTGCTGGTTCCGCTTGTGCTGGCCGTCAGCTTAATTTCGCTCACCGTCTGCTTGATCTCGGTTTTGGTTTCGTTGGCGGTCAGATAGTCGCCGGTGCTGGCCGTCCAGGCAGTGGGGGCGTTGCCCATCTGCACCATGGGGTGCATGATGGTCAGATCGTTGGTAACGGTGGCAAAGTCATTGGCAGTGCTCACAAACAGGCCATCTGCATATCCGTCCGCGGTCGCCGTGAACGCCGCCCAGCGCAGCTTCCAGCCGTTGTCCAGCTCAATGTCCTGCTTCGCATTTTTGAATGCACTGTCGTAATAACTTTTTGCGCCGCTGCTGTTCTTGGTCTCAAACTGCAAAAACAGGCTGTCCGTGCCGGAGTTGAGCTTGTACAGTACGCTGGCGCAGTAGGTCATGCCCTTGGCAATCACCAGCGTTTTGTCCGCACCAAAGTGGAAGCGGGTGTTCTGCGCCCTATTGGTCACCCGGACGGATTCACCGCTGATCGTGTATGTCCCTTTTTTGCTCAGATCATTGCCGCCTGCATCCAGGGTCGCATTGTTCCAGTCGTCGGTGCCCACAATAATATTGTTGCCGCCGGTGATCCGCTGCGTTACCGTCTGGGTAATGCTGTCGGCTTTCTGGTCAATCGCGGATACCGATTCTTTAACGGTTTTGAATTCCTTCTTGGTGCTGTTCAGGTCGTTTGAAATGGTTGTGGTGGTCTCTTTCAGGCTGCTGACTTCCGTTTTGATCTCATTCGCCGATTGGGAGATCAGGCTTTTGGCGGTTTCCTCTGTTATGTAGTCCCCGCTGCTAGCTGTCCACGCGGTCGGCGCATTGCCGTATTGCAGCATGGGGTGCAACAGTTCAAACTTGTTGGTGTAGTTGCCTGTTCCTGCGTGGGTAGAGCCGCTGCCGATATCCACCCATTTTACGATAGCGTCGCTGGATGGTGTCCACAGCCCGTACCGCAGCACCCAGCCGTTTGTCTGCTTAATTTCGATCTGGTCAGCAGCTTTGATGACCGCCCACGTATTGTTATAATTGATTTCCATGCACAGCTCATCCGTGCCGGAAACAGGCTTGTACATAACGGACAGGCACAGGGTAACGCCCGCTGACACATGTTCGTTCACCGTCTGCCAATGAAAATACCGATTGGAGTTTGCGTTTGTTACGGTCACGCTGCCGGTATCGTTGTACGTGACCGAACTGCCGCTGACCGCGTTGCCTTGCAGCTTGGCGTTCTTGAAGCTCTCACTGCCCAGGATCAGGTTGCCGCCGCCGGTGATTTTGGTGTCTTTTTTCACCTCAGAGGAAAGCCCGTCCACCGTTGCTTTCAGGTCGGTGTACTTGCCGGTCAGGTCGCTGGCCTTTACTTCCAGGCCGTCCACGCTGGTCTTGATCTCCAGCATCTTGCCGGTCAGGTTCTTGTAGCTCTGCTCATTTACGGCTGCGGTTCCGTCCCGTGTGGCGTTGCCGGTGGATTCCAGCGTGACCTGCTGACCGGATATTGTCCGGTTCATGATATAGGAACTCAGCACGTTTCCGCGGGCATCAGTGACAGATACAATGTTTCCAGGCGCGGGCAGGGGAAAATCCGCCGGGACGGTTACTTTGAGTGGTGTGTAGGTCACGCCCTGCATCGTTTCAAATATCGCCTGCGCGACCGGCTTCAGTGCTTCCGCAGTGGCGGATGTCAGCAGCAGGTTGCCCTGGATAACCAAGGCATTTGATCCACTCTCATCGGACGGATACAGCACACCTACGTCGTCATCGCTCTGCCGGATCTGTACTTTGACGACTGGAGCGGTCTGAAACTTGTCATGCGACAGGCCGTCCCTTATGTATACGGTTGGCCCGATGCTCTGCGATGTACTGTAATTTGTGTACCAGGCAAATTCGATTTTCCCGTCCGATGTGGCCCGCAAAAAGGTACAGGACGCTTCGGCCACCCAGGCAAGCAGCTGGCGGCCGGTCAGATTATCGGCATAAAAGGCCTGCACCAAATAGGTTCCATTGCGGGGCAGGGAGCTGTTGGCAATGGTTACGCCGCACCGCTGTGCTACCAGCCCGGCGAATTTCCACAATGTCATCGGAAACTGATCCTGAATGGATCGCAGCCAGGTAGACTGTACGCTATCAAGCCGGGATACAGCGTCATAAGCGTATACTTTATAGGTGTTGCGGGTCTGGCTGGTAGGCTTAACGGCCCAGTAGGTGCCCGCCAGGGTGCGCTGGCCGGATGTCTCCCGGTAGTGGGTCAGCCGGGTTCCGGATGTAATCGGCAGATCGGTTCCCGGCTCCACCCAGATTGTGATTTCCAGCTTATTGGAGCAGGCTGCGCCGGGACATAGGTCGGTGGTTTTGGATACGGTTTCGGTGCAAGTCAGGGAACGGATAGCGTTCTGACCAACGGTGCCGGCGGCAATCTCAGTGCCGTCATCCAGCACCAGGATGTTCTTAACCATTCAGGCACCTCTTTAACATTCTTTGATTTCCAGATCCATGTCCCGCCAAACACCGGCTTTCAGCCGCTGCAGGGCCGCCCCGTAGTTGGAGCAGTAGCAGGTGCGGGTGATGGTCTGGGTCACATCCGTGGAATCGCTAGCCACAGGGCAGGTAAACTGGAATGTGGTCTTATTTTGCAGCAGTCCGAGTAGGTAGGAACAGTCGGCGTTATCGAGGTATGAATATTCCAGCGAGGCGGTCAGCACGCCATAGCGCAGCACCTCACGATGGTAGACGCCCATCTCGTCGGCGCCGCTGTCACTGCTCTCAACGTCCGAAAACTTGATGGTGGGGGAGCCGGTGGGAACCGGCAGGGAATGGCTGTCGATTTGCAAGAGAGATGTGCGTTTGAGCATCAGTAGGCACCCCCCAGCATGATGGATTGTGACTGCCGCGCGCGGTTGAAGCTGCGATAGATCACGTCGTCACCAATGACAATCTCACCGCCGTTTTCCTGCACCGCTTGCACGATGGTGCGGGCGGCTGCGTTGATGGCGTCGAGCACGGCATGGTCGGCCTGGCTGCCGACGGAATTGACGGACGGTGTACCGGCCGCGATGGTCGAGCGGAGGCGGCTTGTGGATTGCAGCCCCAGGTCGTCCATGGCATCGGTGACATACCCGGCATTTTTTTCGATGCCAAGTGCCAGACCTTGCGGAATGTAGGGACCAATTTCAAATTGCATGAGTTTGGACGGCGACGCAATGCCGAAAAAGCTCTTGATGGCATTGAGGGCCGACTTTGCAACGTTGGTTGCCGCCTCCCACAATGCCCCCGCCATGGAGCCGATACCGTTGATAATGCCTTGGATGATATTGGTGCCAAGCCCGTTCCAATCTTTGACGACAAACGCATTCCACAACTTCGAGGCAGCGGACTTTGCAAGGGACCACAACTGTCCCGGCAGCCCCTTGATAATGCCGACAATCCCCGTCAGAATGCCTCTTGCTGCGCTCAATACGCTGCCCAGCATGCTTTTAAGGCCGTTTGCCATGCTTGTGATGGCATTGCTGCCCAGGCTTTGCAGCGTCGCGGGCAGGTTTGCAATTGCATTTTTAACGGCATCGAATATAGATGTTCCTGCGGATTGTACGGCACTGACCATGCTTGTGATGCCGTTTTTGAGCATCGTAATAATGTTGCTGCCAAGGCTGATCCAGTTAAATGCCGTAAACACGCTGACAACGGCTTGTATAATCTGGGGGATATTGGCAATCAACGTGGGGATTGCCTGTATCAGCCCCAGCCCAAGCGTTACGATAATATGCAGCCCTGCCGCTAACAACTTGGGGGCATTGTCGTTAATCAATCCCGCAATATTTGTGACGATCTGCGGCACATATTCGATCAGCGTGGGCAGGCCATTGGCGATGCCCTGGGCAAGGTTTAGCAGCAAGTCGATGCCGGCATCCACAATGTTTCCGAAATTGGTGCGTAGGGTTTCTGTAAATTGCAGCACCATGGGCAGCGCCTGTGCCAAAAAGTTGGGGACGCCCTGCGCCAGCCCTGCACCCAGGCTTTGCAGCATTTGCGTTCCGACAGGTATCACCTGGAGCACAAGCGCAGACAGGATATTGCCGATTGCCGGGAGCAGATTGCCTGCCAAAAAGGTGGTTACAGTCTGTGCAAGGCCCTGCAATGCCGGGCCGACGTCGCGGCCAAGCGTTAAGTTGGCCATCACATTGCTGGCGGCCGCCTGCATGGATGCAAACGAGCCGGACAGCGTTGTCGCAGCCTCTTCGGCTGTGGTGCCGGTGATGCCAAGGTTGTCCTGGATAACGCCGATAGCGTCAATGATGGAGCTGAACGGCACGTCCTTGACCGTGTCGGCCGTAACCTTGACGGAATCACCCAGTACACCACTGTCGTTAATCAGACGGGCCATCTCGGACTGTGTGCCGCCGTACCCCAGCTTGAGGTTGTCCAGCATCGTGTAGTTGTCTTTGGCGAAACCCTGGTATGCGTACTGGATGGCGGACATATCGGTGCCCATCTTGTTGGCGTTGTCCGACATCTGGACAATGGCCTTATCTGCGTACCCGGCCGCCGCTGCGGTGTCCCCGCCCAGGCCCTGAAGCAGGGTGGCCGAAAAGCTCGTCACCTGCTCCATGTAGTTGTTGGCCGATACACCGGCCGTCCGGAATGCCTGATCGGCCGCCGCAGTCACCTGGGAAGCGCTGCCCTTAAACAGCGTTTCAACGCCGCCGATGCTTTGCTCAAGGGCAGCGCCCTCGGTCAGCGTCTTGCCCAGCGCTGCGCCAAGCCCCGCCGTGGTAATAGCAGCTATGATGGCCCCGGTCAGCTTGCCGCCGATGCTCGCACCGGCGCTGGATACCGCAGCATCCCCGCCGAGGGCCTGCTCAATCCCTCCGCTGATGCCTCGAGCCGATGGGACGATCTGCACATACGCGGTTGCCACATCGGATGCCATACTTGTCACCTCTCTCTCTTAATGATCCGGGCACGTGCCCGCTCAAAGTCAGCCGGTGTGTTGTAGGCAACCGGCTTGCTATCGGATTGCTCTTCCTTGCCGCTGATTGCGTCCAGAACCGACGGTGGCCGCCTGCGCCCGTGTGCGCCGTCCCTGCTCTGCATCCAGCACAGCGTAGTCAGCCGGTCGAGCATGGCGGCCTGCAGCATCTCGGCGTTCGTCACGCGCTCGCCGGACATCGCCAACCGGATGCGGGAATCACCCCGCAGGCCCGCAGCCAGCGTGGCCAGCAGCGGTACCGGCAGGGCGGTCATATCCAGCACGTGGTACGTCTCGGCCAGGTCGCAGATCAGCGCGTCCCGATCAGCGGCCAGCATGGCGGCAAGGACAATCAGTTTTTTGCCGGGGTGCCCAGTGCCTGCAGGATCTCCGTCAACTCACGGTCCACGTCTTCAAGCGGAACGCGGCCAGCCTCATTGGTCAGATGGTCGTAGAGCTTGGCACGGATATCTTTGCCAAGAATCAGCAGACTGACGGTCGAATATTCCAGGCGGTTGCCGCTCTTCAAGTCGGCGAGAGCGTCCATCAGCAATGCATTGTTGAGCACATCGGGGTCAATCTCGCACGTAAAACCGGATGTAGTTGTAATTTGCATGGTGCCTCCTTAGCCTCTGGCGGTTCCGCCGATATACTCGTAGTGCGTGTTACCATCGCTGTCAGGCAGGGCGGTCAGCGTCATGCCCAGGGATACCGGATCGTTGTCCACGTAGGTGATGTCCTCCATCTCGGTGGGCTTGGCATTGGGGATAACCACACGGTGCGGGATGTTTCCGGCTGCAATCATCTCCACTACCCAGACGCTGGACTGCAGCTCCTTGCTGTTGCACTTGACAACCAGACCCGATCCGGTGTCGGTGCCTGTTACGTTATCATCGCCAAAATAAGATTTGAGCGCGTTCACGTTGAGTGATTCCAGCAAAGCCAGCTTGAACGTGTCGGTCTTTCCGGTCTGCGGGGTCAGCACGGTGTCGCCGCCCCACGCCTTGACCTCATCGCTGTCAATGGACGTAGAGTTTGTCACGCCATCCTCAGACACATAGCCGAGGCACTTGTAAGCTTCGGCCAGTGCGGTGACGGCATCGGTAGGCAGGGCAGTGCCTGCCGGGGCGCGGAACAGAGCCCCGCCGACTTTGGGTTTTCCGGCGGTCACTTTGGTTACATCTGTAGGCATAGTAATATCCTTTCAGTTAATCGTAGTAGGTCACGTCAAATACCGCCTGATAGCGGTATGTTTTGCTTGATGCGTCAGTAAAATTGTAATCGCTGTTCAGGTGCACGGCGGCTACGCCGGGCAGCTGTGCTGCTCTAAACATGGCCGTTTTAACCTGTTCGTTCAGTTCTGCCGCGTGCAGCAGCGTGGGTGCATAGGACTGCACCGCCAGAATTGCGGTGTTGATGTAATTTTCCCGGCTTTCCCCGGTCTTTTCCAGCACGGCAAAGGTGCCCGGCGCACCGGGCGGCCGCTCCATATAGCAGGGCACGTCCAGTGCGCCGGACAGGTACTCCAGGATTGTTGCTTCAATCATCTTCAGCCCCTCACTTTCATCGCACCGCCGAACACTTTCAGCAGCGTATTGTTGCGGTAGTTGTCGCTACGGGCTTCAGACGTGGACGGGTAGACGATGGCCGATGCGCGGGTCTTGCCCACATAGCCGTCATCCGCCGCATAACCGTCCCCGGCTGCGGAGGCTTTCTCCTTGGCAAGCCGCACGCACTCGTCCATGATTTCCCGGCTTTGCATCAGCTCCCTCACGCCCTTGCGGTTGAGTTTGATGCGCAGCTTACCCATACTTCTCCACCTTCACCTTCTTGTTCCAGCACAGCGGGATCAGGTTCTCAATGCCCTGCACCACATCGCCGTAAGTCCGGAATTTTTGCCCGAAGAATTCCACCGTCACGTTGTGCCAATCGTGTGCGTCGCCCTTGGGCAGGGCCAGCGTATAGGCCAGCCGCCTGCCGTAGAGCTGCAAATCGTTGACGATGTCCTCCGTAGCCGGTTCGCCCACCAGCACGTTGTGTACGGTCACGGGGGTCTCCTCGTATACCGGTGCGTGGAAAGCGTCCTCGCCGGTCTTGGTCTTTTCGTACAGGATGATGTCGATACCCTTCAGCATAAGTCCTCCAGCGGGCTGTGGGCGCCCAGCTTGCTGCCCACGCCCAGCAGCTTCTTTTCCAGCTTGGAAAGGTACAGCTCGCCCACGCCGCCGCCGGATACAGTCCAGCTCTGCTGGTAGCCCAGCGCCGACGCGGACGCCTGTGACGCGCCCAGCGGGAACATGGCGGCGTTCTGTCCGCCGGTCCCTGCATCCAGCTGGCGGCGCACCATGCGGCAGGATACCAGCTGTTTGCGCTCAAACGGGGCGTCCTGGCTGTATGCGTCGATGACAATGCCGGCTTCGGCCAGCAGGGCGCTGCAGAGCGTCTTTTCGTCATCGCTCAGCGTTCGGAACCCGGCTTCGACCTCTTCCACGGTTGCATAGACCATTGCCATCACCTCATTTCCTGGCGGCGGCTTTCTTCTTCGGGGCCGGGGCGGCGGTCTGCTTGGCGGCGGGCTCTTCAGCGGGCTCTTCGGCGGTCTGCTTGGCGGCGGGCTCTTCAGCGGGCTCTTCGGCGGGCTGCCTGGCCGGGGCGGCCGCCGGTGGATCCACGCGCGTGTGCCCCGCCGCCAGATATTCAGCTTCCCGCTCCGGGGCAACGGCCATCAGGGTGCCGGTCAGGCGGTTCTTGAATTCAATCATGATCAGGACCCCGTCTTGGCTGCGCCGGTCAGCTTGTTGAACACCGTGGTGTCGCAGCGGAAGCCGACTTCGATCTCGGCGCGCACGGCGAACATGTTCTGCTCAAACAGGTTGATGGTGGTGGAACCGTCGGTCAGGGTGGCCTGGTCGGAAATGGCGATCTGCACGCCCTCCACGGTGCCGTATACGGCCTGGCTCCAGTCGCCCGCAAAGCCGACAACGGCGGCATCGCTGGCCGTGTTGGCCGTGTAGGCGCCCTTGCTCTGGCGCACCTGCGCGCCCAGAATCATGGGCACTGCGCCTTCCGCCACGCTGTTGATGAACAGGGGGCGCTTGTTACCGTCCACCGCGTTCAGCAGGATAGCCTTGCCCTGCGGGGCCAGTACCCAGCCGTTCAGAATGCCGTCATGGGCGGCAATGTCGGCGTCCGCGGCAACCAGACCGCCGTAAGCGTTGGTCAGGATGCTCTGGGCCGTGCAGTTTTTCAGGGTGTCAAAGTTGGAGCCGGGCGCGGTCACGGCGCCGAACACGGTCTGGTCAAACTTTTTGGCCAGTGCGCCGGGCAGGCGCTGCACCAGCTGATCATACAGGGCGGGCACATCGCGGCGGAACTGGTTGGAAAACGGTACGATGACGGCCAGGGTGTAGGGCTGCATCTGCTTGGTGGCCAGAGTGCCGCGCTTGACCGGCTTTTTCTCGGTCTCACCGACCCAGCCCGCTTCGGGGTCGCCGGTGATAACGGGGATGGTTACGCCCAGGCCGGGCAGCGGAATCCGTCGGGCCAGTGCCATGACGGCGCTGGATTCCTGGGCTTTCTGCAAAATTTCGCTGGACACGCTGCCCGGCAGGGAAATAGTAGTCGTGCGGTTGATATCAATAGATGCCATACTTTTGCTCCTTTACTTCATGACTTCGTTGAACCACTCCGCGAACTGCTCGCGAGTGGAACCGGTTGGGGTTTTGTTCGGGTCGCCGCCGTCGCGGACGTTGGGGTAGCCGCCGGGGGCGGCATCAAAGGCCCAGGCTTTTTCTTTGGTCAGGGCATCCAGCGCGGCCTCGATGTCGGTGGTGCGGTCCTTGCTGGCTTTCAGCGCGTCCACATCCAGCATGCCGCGGATGGCCTTCACGTCACGCCCGTGCGCGTCACGGATTGCGCCGTCCAGGGCGGAATCAAAGGCAAAGCTGTCGGCCTGATCGGCCAGCTGGCCCTGAAGCTTGGTGATCTGGCCTTTCAGGTCGGCCACGTCCACGCCTTCAAAGGCTTTCAGGCTGTCTTTGGCGGTGTTCAGCTGGGTGGTCAGGCCGTTCACCTGGATCTGCAGGTTGGTGGCTTTGGTCTTTTCGGCGGTGATATCCCTGCCGTTTTCGCCCATCAGCCAGTCCAGCTGCTCATCGGTGATGTTGGGGATCTGCTTCTTTACGTCTTCGCGTTTCATGGTTGTGTCCTTTCTGCCTGCGCTTTGTTTACGCGGGTTGCATCCGCTTTGGCTGTACAGTTTTACGCCATGCCGGGCAAATTTGGGTATGAAAATTGCCCGCCCCGGCCTCGTGCGGCTGGGGTGGGCATAATAAAAGTGCCTTTGCAGTTGAGTGCAAAAGCACATGAAAAAATTCAGATGAAGATTTCTTCAATCTCCGCCCGAAGTTCCAGAATGTGAAGATACTCCCCCATAATGCGCTGCTGATCACGCAACAGGCGTGCGGGCGTACCATCCAGCTGGGGCTCGGCCGCGCTGGATGTGCAAATTACTTTTGCCTCCATTCTGGTGTTCAGCTTTTTGAGCTTCTCGTAACGGATTTTGGTCTGGTGATACTCGGCTGCCATGCGCTCTTTGTAGTCGTCACTCATCATGCCTTTTACAGTGTCTTTCAGTTCCATGTCGTCCTCCTTGAATCCTTTTCGTAAAAATGGGCATGAAAAAACCACGGTGCGTTTGCATCGTGGTTAAGGTTTTAGTTATTTAAGCGTCGGGCGTGGATTCATCCGGCGTGTAGGTTGAATGAACTTCCTGCATGTTGGCAAAAAGTTCCCGGTACTCTTCCAGTGTCAAATTGTCACCATCAAGCATATCATTCACTCCTTTCTACACCGTAATTATAACACTCCTTCAAAAAAATTTCAATGGCTCTGTCTTTGTTTCCAGAGCTTTTCGCAATCGCGCGGCTCATGGATTCTTTTGCAGCCGCAAAATCAAATTCTGCGGTTTTGCTTATGGTCCATACTTTGCCCTGGTTCGTTACAATCGACATAGTTCTAACGGCATCGTAGTGCATAAAGACAGAAATATCATTCATGGAAAAGTAACTCTGCCCAGGATGATTATGGCACAGCATAACGCTGTTAGGGGGCCTTGTACGCAGCCAGTGATAAGATGCTGCATCCGCTTCAACATCGACAGAAACCTGGTCGCCTTTCACAAAATCCAGTTTTTCGCCGGTCGTCAGGTCCAGCAGGCAAGCTACCTCGTTGCTGTTGTTCTGCGTTTGGGCGAACCGCAGCAGCTCTTTGTGGGTTTCCTGTATAAAAAATGCCGTCTGGTGATCTGCTCCATTCGGAGCCACCAACGGCACTTTTTGTATTGCAATATCTGTGATGGAAACTTTCTTTCCGCGGTTCTTCTGTCGCAGTGCATACGCCGCCCTTTTCTGGGCGTTGATGCGCTCCCGGTTGGCGGCGTAGTTCACCCGCCGCATTTTGTTGATGTCTCCGCCTGCCGCATTGTACTGCGCAAGGTATTTTTCCGGGTCATAGCCTGCCAAGGTGGTGTTGTGGTCAAACCGGATGGCAAACTCACAATCGCAGTTGGCGTGGATGTGTTCTGCGTGGCCGCCTTTCAGCACCTTGCTGCTGGCTTTCTGCCAGCCGTTGCTTGCCAGCGTGATGCAGAACGGGCAGGTGTCCCCATGTGGCACCCAGGCCCACTCGGCACCGTCCCGGACGGCGTTTTTCAGGGTGGTGTCGGCCCCGGCACGCTTGACCAGGCGGCTGACGCCGTTGGGCAGGTTGGCCGGGTTTTGGTTCTTGGTGGCGTTCACCATGCGGGCCACCTCGCCGTAATCTGCCGGTTCGGCAGGCTCCGCTGCGGGCACCCCGGCGTTGGCCGCTTCGGCCAGGGCGTCATACATCTGGCAGGCCAGCTCCGCGCTGCCCTCGCCATATTTCGTCACAAGTCCGTAAGCGTAGGCAATCAGGTCGTCCGTGCTTTCGGTGCCGTGAGAGCCTATGTATTCCCGCATGAGCTGCCCGGCTTTCTGGTTCAGGCGGGACAATCGGGTGATGTACTCATTCCAGGCGTTGGCTGTTATCTGCATCGTTTTCCATCTCCATCAGCACCTGTTGGCCCCGCACCCGCTGTTCCTGCGCCTTAATGCGGCGGATATCGGCCTGGTCAAAGCCGATCATCTCCAAAAACGTGTCGGTGGCGGCAAACTCCTGCCGGGCGGAAGCAATCTTGATGGCGGCATCCGCGGTCACGGCCACACTGGGCATGGCGGGGTTCCGAAAGTGGGCCATCACGTCCCGCTCTTCCTCGGTCAGCTCATCCAGCGTTACTTTGCGGGCAATGGCCTGGGCCATCCGGGCAATGGTGCGTAGTGCATCCCCGTTGCCGGTGTTCAGCTGCTGGGCCAGCAATACAAGGGTCTGGCTCTGGGCCAGTATGGCATCGCTGCTGGTGGGGTTGGCATCGTTCACCACGCCAACATCGGTCACGGTCAGACCGGTGGCCGCGGCAAATTGGGTGGCCGTCATCCGCATCTTTTTCAACGTGCGGCGAAAGGCTACCCTGTGCCAGCTGGCCGAACGCGGGTTTTTCGCCGGTGTCGGGGTTGGTCGTGGCCGCGATGATCGCCCCGACATACTGCCGGAACTTGTCCGATACGATGGTATCGTACTGCTCATCCGTCACGCCAAGGATGTATTTCTGCGGCGTGGTGTCAAACTCCAGCGCAATGGCGGCGTTGGCCACAACCCGGACATAATCGTCAATCAGTGAGCGGATGGGCCGTTTCAGCCGGGAGCGGCCAAACGGCTTGCTGCTGGTGGCGTTCCAGATCAGTGGCTCCATCAGCGGACGACCCATCTTATTGGGATGCCGTTTTGCTGTCCAGACGGTCCCTTCGCGGGTCAGTACGATCAGGGCGGTGTCGGTATAGAAGTTGACGATGGACGGGGTCCATTTTCCTTCGTCCTTTTCGTCCTTCATGGTGTCGATGATGGCAAGGCCGCAGTCGATCCGGCCTTTCTCGCCGCTCCACAGGGCAGCGGCCGCAGCAGGGGAGTGAAAGCGGATGCGACAGCCGATCGCATCGTCAGCCGAAAGCGTGGCAAACACGCAGCCGTATTTCAGCTCATCACGGCAGGCTTTGGCGTATTCGGCCACAAGGCGGTTATCCGCCACCAGCCGGGCAAGGCTGTCCAGACTGCCGCCGGTGCCCACAAAGCCGTCAAACATACTGCGGGCGGCAAGCACATCCACCGCTTTCTGACCCCAGCTGCAGCCGACCTCCAGCCCGCGCAGCCCCGTGGGCAGGGCAATGCCAAGGTTGACATCCCTCAGGGTCACATGACCCTCATAATATTTGTCTTTGGTGGCGTTGTGGCTCTGGTGATAGGTGTACGCCTCGGCCAGGTCGCTGAGTTGCTGCTGTTCCGCGGCGGTCAGCCCGGCCACAATACCAAAATTCAGGGTAGTCGTCATGGTTCTCCTTTATCCAATCCTCATCTTGCGTGTCGGGTCGCGCTTGCAGGTTTTCGCGCCCCACAGTGCCAGGGCGCAGGCTTCCAGCGGCAGGCTGTTGTCGCCGCCAAAGCCATACCCGCCGCTGATGGGGCGCTTGGTGCTGGTAACGGCGCTTTCGGCAAGGGCCTGCTGCGGCTTGTACCAGGTCAGGCCGCGCTCGTTCACGGTGGTGGTAAACAGCCCTACCGATGCGATTACGTCCCTGGCAGAGGGGCGGAGCACGGCACTTTTGGCTTTCCAGGTGGGGCGGATGCGCTCCACCAGCACGTCCACCCCGTTGCGGCCATCAATCACCACACAGCTTGCGCGGTCATAGCGTTCGTTCAGCCAGTCCACCAGCCAGGCCAGGCCGCGGCCGGTGGGCTGCTGTTCAATCAGGGATACACGCGCCGGACCGTCTTTCGGGATCACCGCGCCGCACAGGCAGACAGCAGAACCATCCGCGGCAAACTTGACACCGTAAGCGGTCTTGCCCTCCGGCTTTTCCGCCTCGCTGGCGCAGGCTTCCCAGGCCCGGGCATCCAGCGCCTTGTCGCTCTGCTCCGTCAGAACGGGGCTCCACCAGCCCAGGCGTTCTCTGGCAAAGCCGTCGGCGCTCATGCTCCGGCACTCCTCCGCCGCAAACTCCTCGCTGAGCCGAATGCCCATGGCCGGGTTAGTCTGATACCAGACCGCGTGATCTTCTAGGTCGATCTTGTCAACCTGCTCTCCCTCCACTGACCATTCGTGCCAGGCATCGTGCGCGCCCGGTGCGTCAAGACAGGCTGTCCGGCGGCGGCGGAATACGTCGCCGGGACAGCCCGGATAGGGCGGCGTGCCGGTATAGATCAGCTGCCGGGTGCCGGTGGCCGATGCGGCCAGCGTGGCCATGATGGCCTCCACCTGGTCGTCCGTCAGCTCCTGTGCCTCGTCATAGACCACCAGCGAGATGCCGTCAAAGCCGCGGGCCGCCTGCCGGGATCGGGCCGAGAACTCAATGCTCCCGCCGTTCAGAAGCTCGATGCACTCCTCGCCGTTGGTGTAGCGGATGTTTTTCACCAGCTCCAGCACCTCCGGGTGCCGCTTGTCGGTAAACATCCGGGCCAGCCGGTTAAAGCTCTTTTTTGCCGTGCGCACCTGATGGGCGGTGTGCAGGATCTTCTCACCGTTGATGACCATTCCGAAAAACTCCCGCCCCTCCAGGCACACGTTTTTCCCGTTCTGCCGGGGCACGGCCAGCCCTGCGGAGGTCACGGTGTACCGCCCGGATGCATCCCGACCCAGCCAGCAGTCCAGCACCAGCTGCTGCCATTCATCCAGCGCATTGCCGTAGGCGGCCATCAGCGCTGCGGCGTCCGCACCGTCAGTCGTAACGCGCTCCGGCTCGATGCGGTATCTTGGAATCTGTGCGCCGGTCATGCGTCCTGTTTTCTCCGATTCTGCACCAGAGTGAGTACGCTTGTCGGCTTAATGTCGGATATTTGCTCTTGCGGCACCTCAACAGGTAGGAGCTTAATCAGCATATCCAATCCAGACAGGTACGTTTTCCACAATGCCTCATAAGCCCGGAAGGCCGGGTTCTCTCTCACGCCCGACTGCCCACCGCCGTTGTCATATTCCACCGTGATGCCTTCCTCGCCGATGGCTTCCCTGGCATCGTCCAGCTTGGATTTCATCCACGAAACATTCAAAATCACCGGGTCAAGCGACTTGATTTTTTCGTCATTCAATCCGTTTTTGGCCAAAAATTTAGCCAGTTTTCTGCGCTCTGCGGCAGACCTTTTCGCGATCTCCGCGCGCGCGCGATTAGAAGTATCTGCAGCCACTTTTTGCTTCTCCTTCCTGTTTTGATACCACCCCCATCATATTATTTTTTGCGGGGGTAAATCGGCGCTGGACGGCTTGGGGTCGCCCGCCGGCCGGGGCGGGGGAGCCTCCCCACCCCTCACCAGCTGCCGTCTGCAGGAGGCCTTTGTGTGCGGGTGTGCTGCGCAGAATTAGGTTTTGCGAGCGAAAGCTTGCAGCCTTTCTGCGCGTTGCACCAGTAATGCGCAGCCTGTAAGTTGTCCCAATCTTCAGCCGCAGCTCGCGGGGAAGCGTACCCGAACTCGCGCCAGCGCGCAACGGGGCGTATCTCATCTACCACAAAGCTGAGCGGGTGCGCGGCATCAGATGGTTCGTCGTAATGGATCGGGCCAAGGCGCCCGCCGCAGATTCCGCACGGGGCACCCATGGCTTTCAGCCGTGCCCGGTGCTTTCTGCGCAGAGCTCCGTTGGCATACCGGGGGTTAGTCATGAGGGGGGCCTTCCTGCGGCAGCTTACGCCGGGACCTTTTCAGTGGCCGCTGGTAAGTCCAACATCCGCCGGGGCCAAGTTTATATTTTTGGCGTTTACACTGCGTAGGATTTACGCAACGCGGTAGGGAACAGATCACCCGTTCGCTGTTGCACATACGCCAGATACAGCGGGCGCAGGGGTTGGTTGTTTTGTTGTTTTTATCTGCCATGGGTTACACTCCAAAACAAAAGAGGGCAGCCGGTGGGCTGTCCTCTCAATATTCTATGATATCAATTCTAGCACTAAAAAATCTTGCACAGTATCAACTTTTAGCCAATTCCTACGCGTTGCGCAACATTTTCCAAATATTTGCGGCGGCGGCGATAGAATTCTATCCGGCTAATTCCCGGCACTTCCAAGCGCTCGTATGTCCAGGTGCGGCAGGCCTTGCAGTTGAGTGCAATAGCCTTTTGCAGCGCGGCCCGTACCGTGGCGCTCTGGATGTCCGCCCCGATCTCATCCGCGGCGGCATCGATGGCCCGCATGATCTGCACATCCCGCTGTGTCTCAAGCTGCTGGATCGCCTCGGCCTTGTCGGCGGTGATGTCGTTGGAATTCCCGCCGGCGTGCGGCAGGTACACACGCACGGGCGCGCCGCAGCTGGTTGTGGTATCCACAAAATTTGTGCCGCTGCGCAGGATGATCTCATCCACCTGGCGCTTATACTCGGCCTTGCGCCTGGCCTGGCCGCGCACCAGCTGCAGGGCAGCCAATACGATGTCATTCGGCAAGCGTTTGTTTTTCCCCACGTGTGTATACCTCCCTTAATCCGAAATATGGCTGTCTCTGCGTTCAGGTGTCAGGATCTCCGCCATGTGTGTGCGGCATATAAATTTTTGATTCTTCATCATCCACATGCGCGGCAGCTTTCCCAGCGGCTACCCCGGCGGTATAAGCTGCCGCCAGCAGCACGGACAACACAAAAATACCCATAGTGCAGGTCAGGATGGAAAGCAATATCTGTATCATCATGTATCCCGCCTTTCGCCGCGAGAGCAGAAATCGTCCGGGTCAGCCTGCCCGCACAACGGGCACTGCGTTGTGCCATAATGGCAGCATTGGCTGCACCGCGGCAGGGCCATCCTGTGCAGGCGCAGTGCATCGGCAAGACGCTTGATGATATACATACCCACGCATACCACGGCAGCGCCGCAAAGCATGATGGCAGGACATGCGACAAACATCAAGACAAACGCTGCTGTTGCACTTGTGAAATTCTGCTCAAGAATGTTCATTCGCGCCACCTCACAGCACTTTATACGCCTTGCGCAGTACCACACACCCATGCAGGCTGCATTCATGTTCCAACCCACAGCCAAGACAGGCCTCCGGGCGGCGTTCGGTTTGCAGCCGCCGAAGCTGCCTCATTTCCGCCGGGGTCATTGTCTGGGTCTGCCTGCATTCACCGCATTCATGGCAGGTATACTCTTCTGCATCAGAGGTCTGACACCGGCTGTTCTGGGCGTCAAAAGTTATCTTTTTCATTCGATTTCCTCCGTCCACCAGTCCCATGCACAAGCATCACATTCATCCGTGCGTTGCGAATACTTTTTGCAGTGTTCGCCTGTCAATTTTTTGTTAATCACGCATGGAAAAATTGCAATCGCACCCGTGTCAGTGTTGATTTTCGCATCTGGGTAAGCCTTCAAAAACTCACTCTGGCGGGTCTTGGCCGGGTTGGCGTTACTCCACTTTTCAACGGCGGTATACATTTCGGCAAAATCGGTAGCTGTTACGCTTGCCATGGTTTTGCGATCAGCGCAGCAGGGCAGTGCGCACAGTGGGCAGTCATACCCGCGTTCGCTGTCATCACATGTACCGCCGCGCTGTTTGCACAGTCGCTGCATTTCTTTCCAGAAGTTTTTTGGTTCCATCGTGTTCCTCCTTGATATTTCATCAAAAATTGTCTCCGGCCAGAATGCGAATGGGTATTCCGCCGGGGCGGGGGATAACGTTGTATTACCTGCGTTTCCGGCGCAGCTTGATGTATAGCCGCCATTCGGCCCGCTCCTCGTTATAGCTGGGCACAGCCCCCAAAAACCTGTAGCCGGGGTAGCGCCGCTCCCAATAATCCGCATCGTCCACGCGCATGGTGCAGGCATCGGCCAGCTTGCGCGGGGTCCAGTGGGTATCATTGGGGCGGGGATAGGTGGGGCGCTTTAGGCCGCGGCTTGCATGCCAGCTTTTGCGGCGGCGGGGATATTTCAGCATGTACTTGGCCAGCCCTTCCAGGCTGTCGTGTTCCGGCTGCAGGCGGTCGGCGTTGACGGTGCCCAGCGGTTCCCGGCTGCGGCCGGTGCACCACAGATCTTCCAGCGCATCACGCAGGGCGGCGCGGTGGGCGGCGGTCAGGCCGTCCACCTGCAGCACCATGTGGTGATGGTATCGCACTTCTTTCAGGCCGTTGGCCGGGTCGGCTTCTTGGTTTTCCGTCACGCACACCCACTTGATGGGGGTGGCATCCTGCCAGTTCTGCCGGGTCAGCCATCGGCGCACCCGTTTCAGGTAGTTGTACACGTCCTTCCAGGCCGCTTCATCGTCATCCGGTAGCCACATGTCTTCGTAGGTCAGGGTAACGGCAAAGCCCCGTTGGTCGAAATTTGTGTTCAGCAACTGTACCAGCAGCCGCGCCGATCGTTCCCGGTTACGCTTTTGCTGGGCAAGGCTGCTGGCAAATTGCTTTTTTCCGCGGGGACCTGCCCGGTGTTCCCGCTCAGTGATCCAGCAGAAGTCTACCTCGGCATAGCTATCACCGCAGATTGTTTTCTGCTCTCGGATGTATTGCTTTCTGGCAGATTTCATGCTGTTCACCTCTTTTCTTTCTGTGGGGGAGAATGGACCTTGAAATAACCCCTATACAAGCCGCCCAAACGGCCCCCCTCGGACCGTTTGGCGGCAGCTCGCTGCGGCTGCGCAGCCACATGCTCTATATAATAGGTAAGCTGTGCCCGGTTTTGCGAAAGCCGCCGCCCTGGTTTAAGGGCTGCGGCTTTGGTTCACGCTTGGGTTTCTTTTGCAGGGCCGCCCATCAGGCGGTCGTGGATGATTGCGGTTTTTGTTTCGATAATGCGGCGGCGGACAATGGCTAAAAGGTTGCTAAGCGCTGATACGCCGTAACCGGGCCACGCTTCGCCCATCTCAAACAGCAGGGCTACCAGCACTTCTTTGTTGCTTGGCTGCGATCCATCCCTTTTGTACAGTTTCTCTTGCATACACCGGAATACCATCTCAGCCCCACGCGGCTGCGGCAGCCCCATCGTTCCCATGATCAGCTTGATGCACTTTTTCCTTGTCATTGATTCCATCCTTTCTGTTTTACTGTTGCCCGCCAACCCGCCGGGGTGCGAGGGTCTTTTTTAAGGCGGTGGCGGTTTGCGGCATGCTGTCCATATACGCAAACTGTTTCTCATATGCCCGGCGCTTGGCATCCTGGGCGCAGTCGGCCTTGTAGCGCTCGCAGTTGGCATGGCAGCCCACGCGGCGCTGCTGGCAGTTTTTACAGCTTCGTTCCATCAGTCACCTCGCTTTTCTCCGCGGCTGCAAAAGTCGCTTGGTGTGTTGCGGCCATACAGCGGGCACTGCACGGTGGCCCAGTAGCGGCAGCGCCCACACCGCGGCAGGCCCAGCAGCCGCAGGTGCAGCGCGCGGATGATGCGCAGCCCGCACCACAGCAGCAGGCAGATCAGCATTCCGCCGGCAAAGAGTACGCAGGGGGCAGCGACAAATACAAGGGCCAGGCACTTGAGAACATAAAGGCAGTTGGCATCAAAAATTGTCATTGGTATCATTCAACCTCCCATTCTTTGGCAGTGCGTCCCGGTGTTGATCCGGGCGGCATGGGTTGCTTGGGCCATGCCGGTGCTGCACACGCACCATAAAAACCCGCCTGCCCAGGCGCACCCGCGGCGCTTGGCAATCTGCACGCAGGGGCCTGGCACCCGGTGGAAAAAGCCGGGCTGAAAAGCTAACAGGCGGCCGCCGGGTACAAGCCAGGAGTAGTGGCCGGTGCCGGGCGTTGTGCATTACCTGCACAGTGGTGTTGCCGTACTTGCCCACGCAGCAACTGTGGGAGGATTCAGGGGCCGCCGCGGCCTCGTGCAGCTTTGGCGGCATATCTGCCCCGCCGGGGCGGGGTTATTGTATCTTGTAGCGCTCGGCCAGCTGTTTCAGCACAGCCGGGTGCAATAGGGATAGCTCAAACCGGGTGCGGCAGGCATCGCCGGGCGGACTTACCTCGCCCAGCTTGGCCAGGTACTGGTTGTACAGCCAGCCCATCACGGGGTGGGCAATGTTCGTCATGTACCAGGGCGGGCGCTTGGGGTTCTGCTCTGCGGCCTTGCGGCGCTCCTCAATAATCAGCGGGGCCAGCCGGTCAATCAGGGCTGCGCGTTCCTCCGCCGTCATTGGTGGCCGCCTTTGCCGGGGCGGAATACAGCATCATCATCGTGCAGCCGTTCCGCATCCCGCATGGCATTGCGGTAGCCCACATCCCGGCCACTGGTCCAGGTAGCCAGCAGCCCCAGGGCCACAACCCCGGCAGTAATAAGATAGCAGATCATTATTTCAGCACTTCCTTCACATCGTCCAGCAGATCGGCTGGTATCATCCCGGCCTGCATCATGTGGTGCAGGCTTTCCCGGTAAGCGTGCAGGCGGCCTGCCAGCTCTGCCGCCTGGCAGATCAGCATGCCACGCGTGCCGGGGTTGTGTACGCCGTTGGTGCTGCGCAGTATAATGCAGTAGGTTTTGCGGGTGGCGGCGGTGTTTTCCACCAGCCAGGCCACAGCCTCCCGCGGCGTCATTGGTGCGTCCATGGCTTTTTCACCCTCCCCGTGTTCGGCATCTGCGCGGACAAAAACGCCGCCGCGCAGCGCTCGCAGAATTTTTCGTTGTTGACCGCCGGGCTTTTGCACTCAAATGCAAGCCCGATCTGTGGCGCAAGGTATTCCGGGCAGGCCCAGTGCAGGTAGCTGGTGGCGGCCATTCTGGCGGTGCAGCGGCGCAGGCCCCGCAGGGTGTTGTCCACGCAGCCAACCTTGACGATCCGCTCTTCCTCTTCCAGTTCCTGCAGCCATTCCAGCACCGTCATGGCTGCACCGCCGTGTTCTGATTCTGCGGGGTAACAATCTCCGTTACGCCCGTGCCCTGGGGTGCGTGCTGCAGGCGGGCAACCTCGTTGGCCTGGTGCGCCGCAATGCTCAAAGTCAGCACCAGCGCCGCGGCCATGGTCAGGGCAAGCACTTCCCAGCGGGCGGCTTTGTCCTGTGCTTTGGCGGCTTCCTGCTGGGCAACCTCGGCGCGGTAGTTGGATTGCCAGCTGTCGTATTCGGCGTTCTGCTTTTCCCAATCCTTGCGGGCGGCGGCGCACTCTGCCGCATTGGCGCGGGTTTCGGCGCGGACAACGCGCTGTGTCAGGGTTACCCAGCGTTCGGCATTGCTGGGATTTCCGTCATTGATGGACCGCAGCACGGCAGTCATGTCGGTCAGTTCTCTTGTTTCCATTGGTTGGTGTCCTCCCATTGGGGCGGGTAGCTTAATACCGCGTCCATCATGCAGCCGCAGGCCACGGCGGCTTCCAGTGTGTTGGCCCAGTCCTGCCGCCGCCTGCCGCGCTTTGCCGCGGCGTACAGCAGCTCTTCCACCAGGTTCTGGGCGGTCGATCCGCGCATGGCCAGCGGGTGGCGGCGCATAATCAGCTTGCCCAGCGACTGCCGGATATGCAATTCAGACGTTCTTGTGCCAACTTCCTGCGCTTCGTCCATCCTCATTGCCACCAGCGGCCACATGTCAGACCGCACAAGGCGTGCAGCTTCATATGCTACGGCGTACAGGGCAGCTTCCAGCGCATAGGCGTCGGCGGCTTTCTGGGCCGCCGGGGTGCTGGCGGTCGAGACGTCAATGATCCGGCAGGCGCGCGCCAGCTTGTGAGTGCTCTCCATAATGCCGGCGCTGGTTACGTCCTGCAGTTTTTTGGTCGCCATCAATCGCAGGGCATCCGTGCCCATGTTGGCAACAGCATCCCCGCTTGCACACAGGGCAGCGGCCCAGGCGCGTTCTAACGGGGTCATGCCGCGCCGCGGGATAATATTTGGTTTGGCGTTTTCCATTCGGGGGTCCTTTCTGCCGGGGTGGGGGTGTTCAAGCCCCAACCACCAGCGCCAGCAGCGCGTGGTGGATCGCCCACAGGCAAAGGTACCACGCCGCGCCGCAAAGGCAATAAAATAAAAACTTTTCCATCGGTTACTCCAGGTAATGTACTTTAAGCGCAGCCCACCCGCCCAGCAGGCAGCAGGCCAGCCCGGCCATGGCAGACGCTCCTCCGCCCTGGGCCAGGGCAGTTACGGCACACAACACGCCCAGCCCGCAGGCCGTTAGCGTGAAATTGGCGAAAGCCTTGCAAATGGGGCTGATGTAAGGTAGAATACGAGTGATGAATTTTTTCGTCTGGCCGTTCCGGTGTTGCAGCACCGGGGCGGCTGTTTTTGTTTGGGGCATGGGGTTCTCCTTTCAGTTTAGCCGAACGCCGCGGGCATGCAGCTCGGCTTTTTTGCGTTCCAGCAGCTCCTTGGCATCGGGCCGCTGCATAAAGCGGTGGTAAAAATCCAGCGTTGCTGCTGCCAGCCGCTCGGTAGCATAGGGGTCCGGCTCCGTGGTGGTGGTGATTTTGATGGTGGCGGGGAGAGGGGAAAGGGTCATGGGGTAACCTCCTCTTCGTCAAGGTCGTAGATTGTGCTGCCGCCGGACTTGCTGCGGATGCACCCAGTTGTGATGTGCATGTTGTTCGGGTCGCCAAGGACTGTTTCGTTCTTCACGTCCTTGAATGTGACCTCCGGCGGAATCTTGATGCCGGAACCGTTCTTGAGTTCAAAGCCTTCAACGGTCTGGGTTACAGTCGTGCTGCCCATGCGATGTGTGATTTTTTCGTTGTTCATGGGGAATACCTCCTTTTAGCGATGCTGCATAAGCCAGCGTTCGATTTTTTCGCAGATGTGACAGACGGTGTCAAGAAAATTGACTTTCTGTTCAGTAATGAGTATCTTGATAGCGAGAATTAAAAACTCCATGGCAGTGTTTTGATTTTGCTCCCGCCCTATCTCATGCACAGGGGCGCGCCTTCTTTCGTGACGGATATGAATTGATCTACTGGGCCGGCAGTCCAAAAGCAACGACTTATACCCTGCAAAAGACTGAGCACTGATAAATAGGTGATGCCCCTGTGCATGGGACAGGGCGGGAACTTGAGGAAAATGGTTCACACGAAAAGCCGCGCTCCGAATTGGCACACAGAACCCCTAAAAGGAAAAGCATTACCGGCAAGCACTCTCTTTGGTTACCGGTCCAAGGCAGTCGGTGCTTGTTACCGTTTCTGCTTCATCACATTGCCGTTCTTGTATTGCAAGTACAAGGGCGGCAATTTCTTTTGCATCGCCGGTGATTTGGATAGCCATGACGGATCATCTCCTTTAGATTTTTGTTCCCAAAAAAACTTTTTGAGAATGATTTGCATAATTAGCATATATTGCAATAAAATGTATAATTTACGTAATTTCGCCATGATTTTAATAAAATATAATTAGCAATCATGTTGATATTCTGCTAATTTTTGTGGTATTATGACTGCATTCTTAAAGAAAGGGGGAATTACATGGCCAATGCCAAGCAGACGAGCAAGTCTGTTGCAAGCAAGGCATCTTCGATTTTAAGGGACAACCGCTATAGCCCGAAATCCAAGAGTGTTGCTGGCAGCGCACTTTCTCAGACGAAAACTACCGGCAAGAAAAAGTAAATAGGTTCTACCAGATGAGCGAGATGTGCGACCATCCCGCTCATTCTTTTTGCTCACATTCAGTGAACAGATAGTCCAATGTGCAGCCATCAAGAGCTTGCTGAATGGCTCTCATCTCCGGCAGGGTGAACGGCCTTTGGCCATTCATCTTGTTTTGCATGGAACTGCGCGAAATGCCGATATACTTTGCCAGCCCCTGCTGCGAATAGCGACGCTTTTTGAGTTCAATTAAGATGTTGGGAAACATGGGGGGCCTCCTTTGAAAGTGAATCACGATCTCGCAATAATGCGAGCGTTAGGATAAAAAAATAGCCTGCGCATCTTTATCAGATAGATGCAGCTCATCCACAAGTCTGTGAATTTCACCGACCGTGAACCCTTCACCACCACCCTTGATTTTACGATACAACGTGCTGGGGTTCATTCCGATTTTTATTGCTAATGAATCCTGTGTCAGGTTCGCAGCGGCAATTTTTTCTTTAAGAAAATCCATCGGGTCAATCATATGCTCACCTCATTTCTTGCATATTTGCGAGTATGATATTATAATAGCACTCGCATTATTGCAAGTCAAGGGTTGATATTGCATTTTTGCAAAATAATTTGCAAAACCTATTGCATTTTTGCAAGATTTCTTATACTATAGGCGTAGGAGGTGCGTTATGACTACTGGTGATTTGATTAAGGCACGAAGAAAAGAAATAGCTATGTCAGCAGAGCGGCTTGCCGAAAAAGTGGGAGTTTCTCCAGCTACTATTTATAGATATGAAAAAGGGGACATTGAAAAGGTTCCTGTCGATGTGATTAAAGATATTGCTAAAGCGCTGAACACAACCCCCGCGTATTTGATGGGGTGGGAGACAAGCCCTGCCGCGCCCACCATCCCCGCCGGTTTCGAGCCGCTCCCCGAAATGACGACCATCCCGCTGGTCGGCTCCATCGCCTGCGGTACCCCCATCACTGCCGAGGAAAACATCGAAGCCCGCATCGGCATCCCTGCCGCGTGGCGGGCGGACTTCGCCCTGACTTGCCATGGCGACAGCATGGCTCCCAAAATCTGCGACGGCGACATCGTCTGCATTCGCAAGCAGCAGGAAGTCGAAAACGGCGAGATCGCCGCCGTCCGAATAGGGGAGGAAGCCACTCTCAAACGCTTCTACCGCCAGGGCGACACCGTCCTGCTGCAAGCCGAGAACCCCACCTTTGCCCCGCTCGTCTACGCCAACCACCAGCTCGACGAAATCGAAATTGAAGGCAAGGCGGTCGGGTTTTGCAGGGGGCTATAAAGAATTTCCCTGCACTATTGGACAGAGTGCAGGGGCGTAGACTTTAATATGTAAAGGATATAAAACTATGGGCTTTTTTGATTTTCTGAAAAAGATCATCACGCCATCCGATACTGCCGCCGCCCCGGGTGAATACACACCTGCTACCTACAATGGTTTGGAACGTAGTTATCACTACACCGATGTGGTTGTAAGGGTCCTTTGGCAGTTTGGCGGCATGTACGGAAAATCTTGTGCCAGCGCAGGGATGCGTCGAGGGCAAACACTGGAACTTCTGCCTAAGAAGCATGAAGGGGACAAAGATGCGGTGCTGGTCCGCTGGCAAAATCAGAATGTTGCGCTCATGCGCTCCAACCGTATGCGAAACATGGTCCGCGCCTGGATGGACGAAGGGCTGCCGGTGCTTGCGAAAGCATATGAAGTTGGTGGAGACGACAATCTTTTGATTGAAGTGGCTTTTTACGGCAAAGCAAAACGCCACAGTACAAGCAAAAAGGAAGATCGCAACAAATATCAGCCGACCCCGGAGCTTGCCTGCATGTGTGAAAAGCAATTTATTGCTTTTGATCTTGAGACGACTGGCCTTGATGCCGAGGATGACCGCATTATAGAGATTGCAGCGGTAAAATTTGTTGATTGCAAAGCCACAGAATCTTTTGCTACGCTGGTGAATTGCGGTATGCCAATTCCAGAGGATGCCAGTGCCGTCAACAACATCACAGACGACGATGTGGAAGATGCACCAGATGAAGCAGCGGCGTTAAAACAGTTCGCGGATTTTCTGGGTGACGACGCGCTGAAAGGTAAAATCCCGCTTGTTGCCCACAATGCTGCATTTGACAGCAGCTTTTTGAAAACGGCTTTTCGGCGGTGTGAAATAACTACCCGCATGAAATTTGCGGATACACTCGCACTCAGTCAGCGCCGGCTTCCTAAACTAGAAAACCACAAGCTGCAGACGGTGGCGCAGGCGTTGGATATACAGCAGCAACAGGCGCACCGCGCTGAAGATGATGCCCGGGTTTGCGGTGAAGTCATGGCAGCCTTGCTTACAAAATGGATAGGGGAAGAGAGGGAAAGGTTTAATGCCCTTCTTCCTGAAGAACAAGCTGCCTGTTTATGGATCTACAAAACCTTGAAACGGCAGCGCTGCAACATTGACCACCTTTCGTTTAGCCCATCCGCTTACCTGACGGTGAACTGCTGGCATAAGGTCCTGCGTATAAAAATACGCGCTAAGACTCCCTACATCCTTGTGGACGATACCATAACGTTGCCAGAGGGAACGGTAACAGCCCCGGCAACACAAACCGATGGCAGTGGATTGATCCGCGTGCTTTACAATAACCTTGAAGATCTTGATTGGCTGCAGTCCTGGATTGCGACCGTTTACAAGAAGGTGTCCGAGGAAACAGCCGCTGCGTGGAAAGTCCCTAAAACGCAAAAAGACATACAAGCAGTGGAAGATGCACAAGTACGCATCTTTGTGTGAGTCCCCCCTATCATCAAGGGCAAGGCAGCAGGTTTTTGCAGGGGGCTGTAACAGGCGTACTTAAAGGCGGTAAGCAGCACCATCACCCTTGTGCCCGCCAACAGCGCCTACCGCCCCAAATCCTACTCCGGCCCGGAGCTTGCCGACATCCAGATAGAGGGCAAGGCAACGGGGTATACACATTGGTTTTGAATTTCTGCCGGGACCGCAAGGGAGTTTTAATCAATAAAGGAGCGTAGAATGCCCAACAATTTCGAGTTTTTAATTTATAACACTGCTGAGGGTGATGTTTCGGTCAACGCCGTCGTCAAGGACGAAACCATTTGGCTGACGCAGAAGGCTATGGCGCAGCTGTTTGATTGTTCCACGGATAACATCTCCCTGCACCTGAAAAACATTTATCAGAGCGGCGAATTGGTGGAAGAAGCAACTGCCGAGGATTTCTCGGTAGTTCAAAAAGAGGGCAGCCGCAACGTGACCCGCCGCACAAAGTTTTATAACCTCGATGCCATTATTTCCGTTGGTTACCGCGTCAACTCCCGCCGGGCAACGCAGTTCCGCATTTGGGCAACCAGTGTGCTGAAAGAGTACATGACAAAAGGCTTTGCACTGGACGATGAGCGTTTGAAGCAGGGGCGCACCGCTTTTGGCAAGGATTATTTCCGCGAATTGCTGGAGCGTGTGCGCTCGATTCGTGCCAGCGAACGCCGCATCTGGCAGCAGGTTACCGACATTTTTGCCGAGTGCAGTGTTGACTATGACAAGGACGCAGCGATTACCAAAGAGTTTTATGCCATGGTGCAGAACAAGTTCCACTATGCCATTACCGGGCAGACAGCGGCAGAAATCGTCTATAATCGGGCAGACCACACGAAAGACCACATGGGGCTGACAACGTGGAAAAATGCACCGGATGGCCGTGTGCTGAAATCGGACGTATCTACCGCTAAAAACTATCTGGATGCCAAGCAGATACGCCAGTTGGAACGCACCGTGACGGGCTATTTTGACTATATCGAGGACTTGATTGAACGGGAAAACACTTTTACAATGGAGCAGTTTGCCGCCAGTATCAATGAATTCCTTTCATTCCGTCGGTACGACATTTTGCCGGATAAAGGCAAAATCAGTGCCAAGCAGGCGCGCCAGAAAGCCGAGGCAGAATATCAGCTGTTTAACCCAACGCAGAAAATCACATCAGATTTTGATAAGGCGTTGAAAAGGATGGAAGAGAAGCTATAAATAAAAAAACGCCCCCGGTGTTGGCGCACCGAGAGCGTTTCCATAGATCAGCTTGCCCACAAAAGTGGATACAATCGACCCGACAATCGTATTGTACCACCTTGCGGGCAGGATTGCAAACCCAAAAGGTGATACCATGAAAAAGAAGCAACCAAATACCCGCCATGGCCGGGCGGCGATTTACGCCCGGTATTCGTCCCATAACCAGCGGGAAGCATCCATTGAACAGCAGGTCAAAGCCTGCCGGGAACTGGCCGTGCGGCTGGGGCTGGATGTGGTGGAAACTTACGAGGATAAAGCCATCAGCGGCAAATCCGACCGCCGCCCCAGCTTTCAGCGCCTGCTGCGGGATGCGGAAAAAGGTTATTTTGACTGCGTGCTGGCGTGGAAGTCCAACCGGATGGGCCGCAATATGCTGCAGGCCATGACCAATGAAGCCCGCCTGAAAGACTGGGGCGTAAGGACCTTTTACGCGGAGGAAGATTTTGACGATACCGCTGCCGGCCGCTTTGCGTTGCGCAATATGATGAACGTCAACCAGTTCTACAGCGAGAATATGGCAGAGGACATCACCCGCGGCATGATGGATAATGCCAGCAAGTGCCTGAGCAACGGCGCGCTGCCATTGGGGTACAAGGCAGGGGAGAACGGCCGCATTGTGCTGGATAAGGCGCAGGCTGCCGTGGTTCAGGAAATTTACACGCGGGTGGCCTGCCGGGAGCCTTTTGTGGATATTGCGGCGGATCTGAACCGGCGCGGCATCAAAACCAAGCGCGGCGGCCCGTGGACCAAAAGCAGCTTTTATACGATCTGCCGCAATGAGCGCTACCGCGGCATTTATATTTACGATGACGTCCGGGTGGAAGGCGGCGTTCCGCGTATTGTTTCGGACGGCCTGTTTTATCGTGTGCAGGAGGTGCTGAAAGTGAAAAAGACCCCACAATCCGCCCGGCATCATACCGGGGCAGAGGATTACCTGTTGACAGGCAAGCTGTTCTGCGGCAAATGCGGCAGGCCAATGACGGGCGTTTCCGGCACCAGCCGCTCCGGCGAAATGCACTACTATTACACCTGCCAAAAGCGCCGCCGGGAACACGCCTGTGATAAAAAGAACGTGATCCGCGAGCAGATCGAGAAGAGTGTGGCACAGGCCATCAAGCAGTATATGCTGACGGACGAGATGATCCAGCACATGGCCGATGCAACCATGGCCTACAATGCCCGCCAGGAAAAAGACCTGCACCTGCAGGACCTGCAAGGCCAGCTGGCCGCGGTCAAAACCTCCGCAGCCAACCTGCTCAAAGCCATTGAGATGGGGGTCATCACCGAAACCACCAAGGCCCGCATGGTGGAGCTGGAACAGGAACAGGGGCGGTTGAACGCCCAGATTGAAAACGCCCGCGCCGAACTGGTACCCATTACACGGGATAATTTTGTTTCACTGCTGCACATCTACCGGGATGGTGACATCAATGACAGCAAGTACCTGGCAAGCCTGTTTGAAACGTTCCTGGTGCGGGTAGATCTGTACGATGATCACTTCCTGATTTGGTTCAATCCCCTCGGCCAAAAGACCCCGGCTGATATCCCGATCACCAGCATAGAAAACGGGGATGTAGATGAATTTTTTGACGAATGTAGGAGTAAAAATGTGTTCGATTGGGGTGGAAAATGGTCCACCAAAATAAAAGCACCCGCCGTACCCCGGCGGGTGTTTTTGTTTTGGTGCTCCGTGAGCTGCTGAGGAGTCGAACAGGGCGGCAGTACCGCAGTACCAGCCCGATGGCCGATGCGGAACGCGGATGCCGTACGTTCGTCATCCTCGGTGGAATCACTCTCATTATACCAGTGGTTTGCCCGGTGTTTGAATGCCCTGCGAACAGCCCGCCTGCCCCTCATACAGGACAGGCATAAAAAACCACGGTGCGTGTGCATCGTGGTTTCAACAAATGTTGGCGCGGCCATTACGGCACAATTTCCACGCTGGGCAAAACGTCCGTGTAAAAACACAGCCGGTACTGGCGCGGGCAGATGTAATTCACCTTGAACTGTTCCGGGCTGGTCACTGCGGTCAGCATGGCCAGCATCAAAACAAGCAGCTTCTTCATTGCGTTCTCCTAAAAATGGGCATGAAAAAACCACGGTGCGCGTGCATCGTGGTTCAATGAATGAACAAGATTAAATACGCCCCTGCTCTTTTAATTTTGCAATTTCCTCAGGCGTCAATTTCCGAAATTTGACAGGCTCTTTTGCCCATGTTTCCTGACGCTCCTGCCAAGCAAGTTCGCCTTCCGTCATATGTTTGCTATCTTTCATATGTTTGCTATCTTTCATGGCAAAGTCACCTCCAACACAACTTCTTTTTTTTTAATAATAATACTCTATACAAGGTGTCTTTGTCAAATAAAAGTTCTCGTTGCTCCTTGAATTTGCTTAACGGTTCAACATATCCAGCCAGAGAACCAGACCTCGCACAAATTGTAATACGAAAGTCTTTTTTCAAAGAGCCGCTTTTCACTACGGATGTGCTGTAAAATTGTCCGGGGCAAACAATATCTCCGACATGCATCCCGTCGAAAGGATTGAATTCCATTGCCCGATAACACAAAACATCATGCTCCAAGGGACTGCGTTTTAATGCATCAGAGATTCGCTCAGCGTACATGCGCAGATGGGCATCTTCTTCGGAATCGCCGCGCAGCATTCGGTTGATGCGTTCAAAAAAACGGTTCGGTCTCTGATCTCCGGGGTTATATGTATATTTTTGTATAGCGTCTTGTTCGACCGCAGAGAGCTTATCAATCCACGGCTGGGCCTCTTTACGGAGAACATCGACCACCTGATTTTCAGGGAGCGGATTAAAGTTTGAGATTTTTGGTAAGGCATTCTTCACGGCATACGCCGCCCTTTTCTGTGCGTTGATGCGTTCCTTGTTGGCCGCATAATTCACCCGCCGCATCTTGTTGATGTCTCCGCCTGCATCCCGGTACTGTTTCAGGTACTTGTCCGGGTCATACCCGGCCACGGTGGTGTTGTGGTCGAACCGGATGGCAAACTCACAGTCACAGTTGGCGTGGATGTGGTCGGCGTGGCCGCCTTTCAGCACCTTGCTGCTGGCTTTCTGCCAGCCGTTGCTTGCCAGTGTGATGCAGAACGGGCAGGTGTCCCCGTGCGGCACCCATGCCCACTCGGCCCCGTCCCGGACAGCGTTTTTCAGGGTGGTATCGGCCCCGGCACGCTTGACCAGGCGGCTGACGCGGCCGGGTTTTGGTTCTTGGTGGCGTTCACCATGCGGGCCACCTCGCCGTAATCTGCCGGTTCGGCAGGCTCCGCTGCGAGCGTCCAGCTCGGCCAGGCGTTCGTCTGTGTAGTTGCGGACAGATACGCCGGGATAGAACGGGTAAAAGTTGTGGCGGCAGCACCAGCCGCACAGGCCCGGCCCGGTGCCGTAACCGGTAGCGGCTTCAAAATCCTCGTACCGCTCACCGTCCTGCACCACAGCGCCCCCGCGGTGGTAGACCCGGCCCTGCCACACCGCATGGGTGGGGCGGGCACCTTCGTGGGCGATCACCTCCACAAACTCGCAGTCCATCTCTTCCATGCGGGCCAGCTGTAATATGCGGTCAAAAGCAGGCATAAGAATACCACGGTGCAGAATTTGCATGCGCTGAATACTCTGGGCGGTGATCTCCCTGTATCTCAGGCTGTTTCTTTCGGTGTGGCATTGTTTTTCTCAGATTGCAAGGTACTTGCCACCGCAGGCGTCTGTTTCCCGTTCTGCCATTTACAAAAATATTTTTGAAATAGGGCTTGCTTTTTCCATCTTATCCTGCTATAATAATCAAGCGCTGTTAAGGCAGAGGCAAAAATGAATATGGGAGCTTTCCCGAGTGGCCAATGGGGACAGACTGTAAATCTGCTGCTTAATGCTTCGGTGGTTCGAATCCACCAGCTCCCACCAAAAAGCTGTGGCAAAAATATGTCACAGCTTTTTTTGTTGTATCGCTAAAAAATGACGAGCTCATCAGCCCCTTTTTTCAAACGTTTTTTACAGTGTTGTCCAACACATAAAGAGGAAAACTACAAATGTGCACTCAAGAATTAAAAATTGGCACAATTCCGGCTGTACTGTACGGCAAACCGGCCCCCAACATCTGGTTGTTCGTGCATGGCCAGGGCGGTAATAAAACGGAAGCCGCAGCATTTGCGGCGCTTGCCGCTCCAACCGGCTGGCAGGTGCTGGGCATTGACCTGCCGGAACATGGAGACCGCACGGGGGAAACTGACTTTACTCCCTGGCAGGTGGTGCCGGAGCTGCAAACGGTGCTGGTCTATCTGCAGCAGCACTGGCAGGGGGTTCGGCTGCGGGCCAACAGCATCGGGGCCTATTTTTCCATGCTGGCTTTTGCCGGGGCAACGATTGAAAAAGCGCTGTTTGTTTCGCCGATTGTGAATATGGAGCGGCTGATCTGTGATATGATGCAGTGGGCAAAAGTAACGCCGGAGCAGCTTTACGAAAAAGGTGAGATCACCACAGAATTTGGGCAGACCCTTTCGTGGCGGTACCTGTGTTGGGTGCGCCAACACCCGCTGGATGGCTGGCAGATCCCCACAGCAATCCTTTACGCCGGGCAGGACACCATGACAAGCCGGGACACGGTGACGATGTTCGCCCAAAAACACCATGCGGAACTGACGGTATACGAACCGGGCGAGCATTGGTTCCACACCCCGGCTCAGCTAGATGCCATGCAAACCTGGGAGCGGGCACACCGGTAAGAGCCGCTCAAGGCTTGAACCATGAGAAAGAGAGAGGAAAGACCATGGCCATTACAATGTTGGCGGGGTACCTGGTTATTATCAACGCGGCGGCGCTGCTGATGATGGCGGAGGACAAACGCCGAGCCAAGCGGCACCAGTGGCGCGTGCCGGAAGCCGCACTGTTTGGCGCAGCCCTGCTGGGCGGCAGCGCCGGGGCATGGGCGGGCATGTATCTGTTCCACCACAAAACCAAGCACTGGTATTTTGTGGTGGGTATGCCGCTGATTCTGGCCGCACAGCTGGCCGCTGGGGTGTGGCTGGCAGGGAACAGCGGCCTGGTTTGAACAATCGGAACGCCCTGCCGGAGCAATAACGGTGCCGCAGCACCGGGACCCCGGCAGAGCATTTGACTTTTTGGGTTAGCTATGATAAACTAATGGCGCCTGATCAAAACAAACAAGGCGTTCCCCAGAAAAAATTGCGACGGTTCGGCAACGCACCGCCGTTTTTATGAAGCAAATGTTAGTCGAATCTAACATTTGCTGACCAAGGAAGTGCAAAAAAGCTCAATGTCAAAACAAACCGATAACAAGCAATTCTGGCAGCGGTGGGCCAGCTGCTATGGCCCGCTGATGCAAAGCAGCGAGCCGCTGTATGCTGCCATTGTGCAGCAGATGCAGCCGCACCTGACGCCGGAAATGAACGTGCTGGAACTGGCCTGCGGGTCCGGCCAGCTCAGCTTCCGGCTTTCCCGCCTGGTGCGGGACTGGGAGGCTACGGATTTTTCGCCCAAAATGATCGCCCAGGCAAAGCTGAAACCCCGCGGGGCGGGGCTGCACTTTTCGGTGCAGGATGCCACCAGCCTGCCCTATGCGGACGAAACCTTTGATGCGGTGCTGATCGCCAACGCCCTGCACATTATCCCCCGGCCGGAAAAGGCTCTGGCAGAAATTTACCGGGTGCTCAAGCCCGGCGGCCAGCTGTTTGCCCCAACCTTTGTGCATGGCGAGGTACCCCGCACCCGGCTGCGCATGCTTGCCATGCGGTGCGCGGGGCTGCAAATCTATAACAGCTGGATGGTGCCGCAATACCTGGCATTTTTGCAGGCGGGCGGCTTTGCCGTGCAGGAACATGCCCTGCTGGGGGATACCCTGGCCCCGCTGTGCTATGCCCGCGCTGTGCCGGACAAAACGCGCGTGACACAGCGCTGAAGCAATCCACCCCAGAACAGAACGATATAATTAAGGCAATACCGCATAGTTCTAAGTGCCGATACGGCGAGCGAGGTGCGACAGCTGCTAAGCCAAAAGCGCAGATAATACTGGATGTCTTATCGAGCATTTTGGCAACGCAGATGCCGTGCCGCAGCCGCCGAAGCGGTGCTTAAGCCGCTAGGCGGGAATTGTGCGGTGTTGCCTTAAAGGATGATACCATGATCAACAAAAAACTGCTTTCATTTGACCCGCCGCCATGCGGTATGTGTGGCGGTGCGTACTCTGCCAATGGCTCAGCCTGCTGTGCAATGTGGCCTTTGTGTGGGCGCTGGCTGGGATTGTGGGCGGCGCGCTGGGGGCCGGGCTGGCTGCTGGCGCATGGCCCGCGGCGTTTGCTGTCTGCATGATCAGCATTCCACTGCGCATCGTCTGCACCACGCGGGCTTCCGCGATGAGCGATAAAGCTTCCGCGGGCGTCAAGCGCACACTGCGGGCTAAAATCTACCAGAAAATGCTGGCCCTTGGCACCAACTACAGCGAGACGGTGGCAACCTCCGAAGCCGTTATGCTGGCGTCCGAGGGGGTGGAACAGATCGATTATGAATTTGTAGAGTGTGGTAAGGTGCAGGTCCGGCGTGGTCGGGTGACCACGCCCTGCGAGTGAATCAAAGGCAACCACAAAAATTTCCAGTCGTTTCCCCGGCGGCCAGGAGGCTGGCCGCCCTACAGCTTACCTTCACACGAATATCTCCCCAAAACCAAAAGCCCGGTACAAGCCAAAAAACTTGTACCGGACTTTTTATCTTATATTATTGGTATTATATGATTAAAGTTTCTTCGGTTCCTTCTTTTCAAAGAAGGAATAAAACAACCCCCGTAAAACCAATCAGATGCGCTCCAAAATGGCGTCACCCATGGCGGTGCAGCCAACCTTGGTGCAGCCGTCGGCCATCATGTCAGCGGTGCGCAGGCCGGCATCCAGCACAGCGTTCACGGCGCTTTCAATGGCGTCAGCCTCAGCGGCCATGCCAAAGCTGTAGCGCAGCATCATGGCGGCGGAAAGGATGCAGGCAATCGGGTTGACCACATCCTGCCCGGCAATATCGGGCGCAGAGCCGTGGATCGGCTCATACAGGCCGCAGGTGCTGTCACCCAGGGAAGAGGACGGCACCATGCCAATGCTGCCGGTGATCTCGCTGGCTTCGTCGCTCAGAATATCGCCAAACATGTTCTCGGTCACAATCACGTCAAACTGGCTGGGGTTCTTGCAGATCTGCATGGCGCAGTTGTCCACAAACATCTCGCTGTACTCCACTTCGGGGTACTCGGCCTGCAGGCGATGCATCACGGCACGCCACAGGCGGCTGGTATCCAGCACGTTGGCTTTATCCACACAGGTCAGCTTTTTGCGGCGCTTCATGGCAGTTTCAAAGCCAATGCGGCCAATGCGCTCGATCTCGTGCTCCGAGTAGGGCATGCTGTCAATCGCAACTTTTTCGCCGTTCTGCTCAATGGTTTTGTGCTCGCCAAAATACACGCCGCCAATCAGCTCACGCACCACAATAAAGTCGATGCCTTTGTCCACGATCTCTTTCTTCAGCGGGGAAGCATCCGCCAGCTGGGGCCAGATCCTGGCCGGGCGGTTGTTGGCGTACAGGCCCATACCGGCGCGCAGGCGCAGCAGGCCTTTTCCGGGCGCTTATCACCGGCCATGCCCTCCCACTTGGGGCCGCCGACGGCGCCAAGCAGAACGGAATCCGAGGCCAGGCACTTGTCCAGCTCGCTCTGGGGCAGGGGATCGCCAAACTTGTCAATGGCTTCGCCGCCCATGTAAGCGCGGGTGTAGGTAAAGGTGTGGCCAAACTTTTCAGCAACTTTGTCCAGCACGCGCACTGCCTGGGTCACGATCTCCGGGCTGGAGCAGTCGCCATAAATCAGGGCAATGTTTTTCTGCATCTTACTTTCCCTCCTGGATGCTCTTCATCAGGCCGCCGGCCTTGATGATCTTCTGGATAAACGGCGGGAACGGCGCAGCCTGGAAGGTCTGGCCGGTGGTTTCATCAGTGATCACGCCGGTGTCAAAGTTGATGGCAACCACATCGCCCTCGTTGATGGCCTCGCTGGCGGCGGGGCATTCCAGAATGGGCAGGCCGATGTTGATGGCGTTGCGGTAGAAGATACGGGCAAAGCTCTTGGCAATCACGCAGTCAATGCCGGCGGCCTTGATGGCAACGGGGGCATGCTCGCGGGAAGAACCGCAGCCGAAGTTTTCGCCGCCAACCATAATGTCACCGGCCTTTACGCGGGTCACAAAGGTCTTGTCAATGTCCTCCATGCAGTGGGCGGCCAGCTCGGCGGGGCTCTGCGTGTTCAGGTAACGGGCCGGAATGATCACATCGGTGTCAATGTTGTCACCGTACTTAAAAACAGGTCCTTTTGCGTTCATGCTTCTACCTCCCTGGGGTCAGTGATGTGGCCGGTCAGTGCGCTGGCGGCGGCGGTGGCGGGGCTTGCCAGATAAATTTCAGAGGTAACGTGCCCCATGCGGCCGACAAAGTTGCGGTTGGTGGTGGAAACGCAGCGCTCGTACTCGGCCAGAATACCCATGTAGCCGCCCCAGGCAGGGGCCGCAGGTGGGGGGTGGAAACAATGCAGCCGGCATCAATAAACGCTTCGGTGTAGCCGCGCAGGATGCACTCTTTGTAAACAGCCATCGTGGCGGGAATGATGATGCCGCGCACACCCTTGGCAATGTGCTTGCCTTTCAGCACGTTGTAAGCGGCTTCCATATCCTCAATGCGGCCGTTGGTGCAGGAACCGATCACTACTTGGTCAATCTTGATGTCGGCACCCTCCTTGGCAAGGTGGGTGTTCTCCGGCAGGTGGGGGTAGCTGACGGTAGGCTCCAGGGTATCCAAATCGATCACCACGGTGCGCTCATATTCGGCATCGGGGTCGGCTTCGTATTTGGTCCAGGGACGCTGGCTGCGGCCCTTCAGGTATGCTTCGCAGGCTTCGTCCACCGGGAAGATGCCGTTTTTGGCACCGGCTTCAATGGCCATGTTGCAGATGCACAGGCGGTCCTCCATGGTCAGGCTCTTAACGCCCTCGCCCACAAATTCCAGGCTCTTGTACAGCGCGCCGGAAACGCCGATCTCGCCGATCAGGTGCAGGATCACGTCCTTGCCGCACACAGGGGCGTGGATGGCACCTTTCAGCTCAACCTTGATGGCGGCAGGCACCTTGAACCATGCCATGCCGGTTGCCATACCGGCGGCCATATCGGTGGAGCCAACGCCGGTGGAAAACGCGCCCACCGCGCCGTACGTGCAGGTGTGGCTGTCGGCACCAATGATGCAGTCACCGGCGGTCACAATGCCCTTTTCGGGCAGCAGGGCATGTTCAACACCCATCTGGCCGACATCATAAAAGTTGAGGATATCGTATTTGTTGGCAAACTCACGGCACTGCTTGGACTGCTGGGCACTCTTGATATCCTTGTTGGGCACAAAGTGGTCCAGCACAATGTTCACGCGGGTTTTATCAAACACCGAGTTGAACCCGGCTTTCTCGAACTCATTGATGGCAACCGGGGTGGTAATATCGTTGCCAAGCACAATGTCCAACTTGGCATTGATGAGCTGCCCGGCCGTTACCGAAGCTTCGCCGCAATGCGCAGCGAGGATCTTCTGTGTCATGGTCATTCCCATAGATTTCTGCTCCTTTTGCTTACAAATTAAAGAATAAGTAATAATGAATAAAGAATAATGGTGGTGGACCGCGGCGCACAAGCGCCGCTCAAAAACGGAGATAAACGATAACCCGGAGGCAGGCACAGCGGGACGTGTCGCACATCATATCCAAAACCGTGCCGCAGGCACACCATCATTTTTAATTATTCTCTATTCTTTTTATTTGCAACCTTACTGGTTATTGATTGCACTGACCAGCGCGCGGATACCGGCAACGATGATGTCGGTGTGGGTGCCGCAGCCCCAGGTCTCCTTGCCGGATGCCCATTTCAGGCCCACATAGCAGCAAGCGCGGGAGTCGGTATCGTTGTCCAGTGCGTGCTCGCTGTAATGCACCAGGGTGAAGTGCATGCCGGTGGTCTGCTCGATGGCGTTGGCCACAGCATCCAGACGGCCGTTGCCGACAGCATCGCAGGTAACGGGGGCGTTGCTGCCGTTAGCCACGGTAATATGGGCGGTAATGGTGGAATCCGGGTTCTGGGTAAAGTGTGCTTCCGGAACATTCAGCGGGGTCTTGTTGTTCAGGTAAGCGCGCTCGAACACATACAGCACTTCCTGGACGCTCAGCTCTTTGTGCTCGTGGTCGGATACATCCTTTACGCGGTAGCCAAGGTCTTCCCGCATGCGCGGCGGGGGATTGTAGCCGTAATTCTGCTGCAGCAGGAAGCCGATGCCGCCCTTGCCGCTCTGGCTGTTGATGCGGATGACATCGGCATCGTAAGTGCGGCCAATGTCATGCGGGTCAATGGGAATGTACGGGCAGGTCCACTCGTGCAGGTTATGCTCCTTGCGCCAGGTCATGCCCTTGGCAATGGCGTCCTGATGGCTGCCGCTGAACGCAGCAAACACCAGGGAACCGGCATATGGGCTGCGCTCGTACACATGCATGCGGGTCACGCGTTCATACGTTTCGCAGATGGCCGGCATGTTGCTGAAGTCGAGGTGCGGGTCCACGCCGTGGCTGTACATATTCATGGCCAGGGTGATGGCATCCACGTTGCCGGTGCGCTCGCCGTTGCCGAACAGGCAACATTCAATGCGCTGGGCACCGGCCAGAACAGCCAGCTCGGCATCTGCCACGCCGCAGCCGCGGTCGTTGTGGGGGTGGGTGGACAGGATCACGCTGTCGCGGTACTTGAGGTGCTTGGAGCACCATTCGATCTGGTTGGCGTAAATGTGCGGCATGCTCATTTCCACCGTGACCGGCAGATTGATAATCATCGGGCGGTCCGGGGTGGGCTGCATCACATCCAATACGGCGTTGCAAACCTCAACGGCGTATTCCGGCTCGGTGCCGGTAAAGCTTTCGGGGCTGTATTCAAACAGGAAGTTGCCCTCGTATTCTTCGCTCAGCTTTTTAACCAGCTTTGCGCCGTCAACAGCGATTTGCTTGAGCTCTTCCTTGCTCTTTTTGAACACCTGCTCGCGCTGGGCAACGCTGGTGGAGTTATAAAAGTGGATGATGGCGCGCGGCGCACCCTTAACGGCCTCAAATGTTTTACGGATGATATGGTCACGGCACTGGGTCAGCACCTGAACGGTGACGTCGTTCGGGATGCGGTTGCCATCGATCAAGGCGCGCAGGAAGTCGTACTCGGTCTCGGACGCTGCCGGGAAGCCGACCTCAATCTCCTTAAAGCCGATCCTGATGAGCATATCATAAAATTCAAGCTTTTCTTCCAGATTCATGGGAACGATCAAGCTCTGGTTGCCATCGCGCAGGTCTACGCTGCACCAGGCGGGAGCCTTTTCGATATGGTCTTGCTGGGGCCATTCATAGACATGGCCGGGCTCAACCGGCGGGGGGATAATAACCTACATGATACTTTGTTGCGTCCATCATTTTTATTGCCTCCATCAAAGTTTGTCTGCCCCTGAAAACCGGACAAAATAAAAATCCCGTCTCTCAAAGGCGTTTTTACCTTTGAGAGACGGGATGTAAATTTTACAAATACCCGCGGTACCACTCTCATTGCCGCCAGGGGGCGGCCGCTCTGCACGATCGGCTGTTTTATAGAAAGCAAACAGTGAATCGCTCCTGCAAGATAACGGTCAGGTTCCGGCTGCACCTAACGCAAAGCGCTCAGCGCAGCTGCTCAGCGGCCAGTGACGCAAAACCTTCCGCACCGCCTTGCACCAACCGGCGGCTCTCTGAAGCTGAAAGGAGATTGCTTTTTTCCCCATCATTGCATTTGTGAATTGATAACAATATGGATTCTAGCAGGTTTCACATTCTGTGTCAAGATGAATTTTTGGGATTTGAACAAAATGACGAGAATGGGGAAAACTTTTTGGGAAAAAGAGAAAAAGAAAAGTTATGGCAACACCGCTTGAATGAATAAAGAACAATTCCCCGCCTAGCGGCTTAAGCACCGTTCGGCGGCTGCCGCACCTCGCTCGCCGTATCGGCACTTAGAATTGTGCGGTATTGCCTAAAAACAAAAACGCAGCACACGCTCTCCCCAAATCCCGTGTGCTGCGAAAAAACATATTCTATTTACTGCCGCGCCGTGCTTAGATGGGTGGCCACCCACTTGATCAGCATATCCAGTGCCACCATGTTGCGGCCGCCTTCGGGCACGATCAAATCGGCTTTGCGTTTGCTGGGCTCCACAAACTGCTCGTGCATCGGCTTAACGGTGGTCAGGTACTGGTTCACCACGCTGTCCAGCGTGCGGCCGCGCTCCTTAACATCGCGTACAATGCGGCGCAGAATGCGCACATCGGCATCGGTATCCACAAACACTTTCATATCCATCATATCGCACAGCTCCTGGCTGGCAAAAATCAGGATGCCTTCCACGATGATGACCGGGGCCGGGTGTACCGTAATGGTCTTATCGCTGCGGTTGTGGATCGTGTAATCATATACCGGAACCTTCACGCTTTCGCCGCGGCGCAAAGCCTGCAGGTGCTGCACCAGCAGCTCGGTATCAAAGGAATCCGGGTGGTCATAGTTCAGCTTGCAGCGCTCTTCATACGGCAGCTCGTCATGCCGCTTATAGTAGCTGTCGTGGTTGAGCACGCTCACTTCATCCGCGCCAAAATGGTCCCGCAGGCGCTCCGTCAGGGTGGTTTTGCCGCTTCCGGTGCCGCCGGCAATGCCAATGATTATGCTTTTCATGCTTTCCTGCCTCGTTGTTCTTTATACTTCAAAACTGATTTCACGCCCGTGCGGATGGTAAGCACGGTACTTGACCCCCGCCATGTTGAACAGCCGCCGCGAAGCAATGCTGGCGTTGGTATCATGGTATTTATCCGAAAGATAGATGATTTCCCGGATGCCGCTCTGAATGATGGCCTTGGCGCACTCGTTGCAGGGGAACAGCGTCACATACACCCGCGAACCGCGCAGATCGCTGTGGGCACTGTTCAAAATGGCGTTCAGCTCCGCATGGCAGACGTACATGTATTTGGTTTCCAGCTCGTCACCTTCGCGGTCCCAGGGCATATCGTCATCATTGCAGCCGATGGGCATGCCGTTGTAGCCAAGGGAAAGGATCTTGTTTTCCGGGCTGACAATGCAGGCCCCTACCTGGCTGGAATCATCCTTGGAGCGCATGGCGGACAAAATAGCAATGCCCATAAAGTATTCGTCCCAGCTGATGTAATCCTTGCGTTTCATGCTGTATACACAACCTTCCGGCAGGCATGGATCCCATGCCCTTATTTTTTGCTTCTATTATACCGTTGCGCGGGCTGTGGTGCAACCCCTAATCCGCATGGTTGTGCTGTGCGTGCAGGTATTTGCAGCGGGTGGCTTCGCCGCCGCGCAGGTGGCGCTGGGCTTTGTTATACAGCAGCACGGCGCGTACCTCCTGCCAAAGGCCGGGGGCCAGGTGCTGCAGGCGGCACTGGTCCTTCCACACGGTACTTTTTGCTCACGCCGAACACCTGCGCTGCCGCCCGCACGGTAGCGCCGCTTTGCACCAGATACCGCCCAATCTGCACGGCGCGCTCTTCGGGGTCACCTTTCATAGAACATGCCCTCCCAACCGTTTTTTCAACGGTATGCGGCGCGCCGTCGGTTTATGCGGGCAGTGCTGGCGGGCCGGGCGCCGGCATGGTACAATACGTTCAGAACAAATATTTTTTCAAATGCTGAAACACTTTGCCCTCCCGGTTCGTTATCCCAGTGTAAGGCCTTGCAAAAACAAACACAGGAGAATGCCCCCATGTGCAGCATCAAAATTATTATCGTGGATAAAAACTGGAGATAAAACCGGGCCGCGCCCCACGGCCTGACCCAAAGGAGAACCCATGCTGGAAGAACTGTTTTGCGCCCACCGTGCGGAGCTGACCGCCTATTGCCGCGGGCTGTGCCGCAGTGATGCGGCCGCGCAGGATATGGTGCAGGAAGTGTTCCTGCGCGCATGGCAGAATATTGGTACATTGCAGGACCTTGGCCCCAGCCAGCGCCGGGCCTGGCTGTACCGCACGGCGCGCAACTTGTTTGTGGATGCCATGCGCCGTACCGCGCGGGAAGCCGCCGCCCTGCCGGAGCTGGAGCCAGAACCGGAAACGCCGGATCCGGATTTTGCCGAAGCGGAAGCCCGCCGCCTGTTGGAATTGCTGACCCCGGCGGAGCAGGAGCTATTCCGCAAGCGCTACCTGGAAGGCTACACCGCAGCGGAACTGGGAAAAATGTACGGTGTGCCGCCTGCCACCGTGCGCACCCGGCTGGCCAAAGCCCGCCGATACTTAAGCCAATTATTGATGGAGGAATAAACGATGCCGAATAAACTACTGATTAAAGCAAACTTTTGCGACCTGCGTAACGTGAAAGAAGAAACCCTTGCCGCCTATGATGTCATTGAAGTGCGGGCCAATGTGGTGGTGCTGAACGACCGCGCAAAAGAGCTGATTGCTCGTTATCCCGTTACCTTAAAATGTGACCTGGCAACGGACAACCCGAATATTGCCCTGCGCAGTGTGAACGGCGTGGCGGAGGTCACCCCCTGCGATGTACCCGAAGCAGACACAGTGCTGACGGTGAACGGCGAACTGAAAATTGCTTCCGGCTCGGCCGAAGTGCTGGCGCGGTATCTGCAGATTACGGTAAACGGGCAGGTATACTGCCCGCGCAGCCTGAGCGGAAAGCTGGGCAATGTGGCAGTGAACGGGCAGATCATCACCTGGCCGGACGGTGCAGTGCAACTGAAAAACACCGCCGTGCTGGACAGCACTTTGCCCTGCGGGCCAAACCGGCCCTGTACTGGGCGGCCCGCTGTGTTGTGATGCTGGACCCCGCGCTGGATGTCGCTGCCCTGGCAAAGCAGGGCGTGCGGTTCGATACGCCCAGGGCAATTTTGGCCCAAAGCCTTGCCACACAGGCCGCCCCGCTGTTTGAGGATGATACCGACCTGGAAATTGTGCCGGACGGAACAGCCTACCTCAAGGATGATGCCGAACTGACCGCCGCGCTGATCCGCCGCAAGGGCAACAAACTGTATGTGGATGGCAGGCTGACCCTGACGGCGGAAAGCGCCGCCCTGCTGCCCCAGCTGGAATACTGCAAAGTGACCGGCACCGCCCTGGTGCCCGCCGCACAGGAGAAAGCATTTTCCGCCAGCTGTGTGCAGGCAGAGAAAGTTCAGACAGTGCGTGGCAGACTGTTGCAGGGCCAGGGCAGGGTACAGGTGGACTATTGATGCTGGAGGCCCCGGACGGCCTTTGCGTAAAAGGGTGCGGCATGGTGGCGCTGACCCCGGAACTGGAACCGGAGCTGATTGCCGCAAAGCTGATGCTGTTGGAATGCGGCATGGTACAGTGCACCGCCGCACAAAAAGGTGCTGTGCAGCTGGTAGCCAAAGATGTGGGCGTTATCTCCGACGACAGCGGCAAGCCCACTGAGGACACGGATACTCACATGGTAAGGGCAGACCGATATGTGATGTGAGGGGACGGAACAATGAATAATGAATAGAGAATAATGCTTGTGTGACGCCCACCGCGTCACATTTGAATCAGGCCAGTCACTCCGGCAAAAAGTGTTCCGGCCAGAGCAACCCGCCTATTTTATTTGTGCCGCCGCAGCGGCGCACTGACATGATTCTTTATTCTCTATTCCCTACTGTTTATCACGGGTAAGCACTTTTTTATACGCAAGTAATAACTTTGTTATATCCGGGGTTTTCAGAACCGGAAGATGCGGTATACTGGAATACAAAAACACGCATCTTAGGCAGCACCGAAAATCCAAAGCCGCGCCAACAAAAAGGAGAATGCCTTATGAACCAGCATTATCTTCAGCTGTATGCCGATTTTATCGTCAAAGTCGGTGTCAATGTTCAGCCGCGCCAGAATTTTATCATCCGCTGCCCGGTCACCATGCCGGAGTTCGGCCATGCCTGCGTCAAAGCCGGGTATGAAGCCGGTGCTAAAAACTGCATCGTGCGTTGGGAGGATGACAAACTCAGCCGCCTGCATTATGAGTATGCCAAAGAGGAAGACCTGGCTGCCATGAAGCCCTATGAGCTGCGCAGCTACCTGGACTATGCCGAGGACCCGGATGGCTGCTGCACCCTGGCAATCCACGCCGCTGACCCCGAAGCACTGGCCGGGCTGGATGCCGCCAAGATCAACCGCGTCAACCTGGCCCGCCGCAAATTCCTGAAACCCTGGCAGGAATACACGATGAACGACCGTGTACAGTGGTGTGTGGCCGCTGTTCCGGCACCGTCCTGGGCCGCAAAAGTGTTCCCCGGCATTCCGGTGGAGGAAGCGATGGAAAAGCTGTGGGCACTCATCTTTGATGTCTGCCGCGTTTCCACCGGCGACCCTGTCAGCGCCTGGAAAGCCCATGTGGCCGAAGGCCGCCGCCACCGCGACCAGCTGAACGCCTGGAACCTGGACCATATCCACATGACCAGCTCCAACGGCACCGACCTGACCGTTGGCCTGGCAGATGATGCCACCTGGGAGGGGCTTCCAGCAAGGCGGAAAACGGCACCGACTTTATCGCCAATGTGCCCACCGAGGAAGTGTTCTGCGCACCCCACCGTGAGCGGGTAAACGGCATTGTGTACGGCACCAAGCCCTATGTGTACAACGGCCAGCTGATTGAGGGCTGGCATGTGACCTTCAAGGACGGCAAAGTTGTTGAGCATGGCGCGGAGAAGAACGCCAGCCTGCTGGCTGAGCTGCTTTCCACCGACGAGAACGCCTGCCGCATTGGCGAAATCGCCCTGGTTCCGGCATCCAGCCCCATCAACCAGAGCGACGTGCTGTTCTACAACACCCTGTTTGATGAAAACGCTGCCTGCCACATTGCCTTTGGCGCTGGCTATCCCACCAACATCAAGGGCGGCAGCAAGATGAACCGCACCGAGCTGCTGGCCAAGGGCCTGAACGATTCCGCTATCCATGAGGATGTCATGATCGGCGCGCCGGATACCAACGTCATCGGCACCACCAAGAACGGCAAAGAAGTGACGATCTTCACCAACGGTGAATGGGCATTCTGATACGGCAAAGCAGATGCCGCGGCCGTAACATAAAAAGCATAAAATTTATAACAGCAAAGCGCCGCCGCCCCACGCAGCAAGGTAGGGCGGCGGCGCTGTTTGTTTTGTGTTTTGTATAGAGAAGAAATAAAGAAATTCTGCCGGTTTAGCAGGTTTAAGCTGATTCACCCGATGCAGCAAATCCGCTTTTGCAGATCGCTTCAAGCTCCTGCAAGGGAATCTGTTCCTCCTGGTACTGGAACAGCAGCACCCGCAGCACTTTATTGCCGTCCACCAGCGTGCGGCAGTAGATGAAACCGTTGGCAGCATCGGCGGCGGTTTCGGGAAAGTTGTGCAGCCCGTTGGCTTTGCCTTCGCGGTACATCGTCTGGGCCAGCTTCGGGGTGATACATTCGTAATACTCTACATATAATGCACCACGCAGCCCATTCGCGCCGGCCTGGCCGTGGGCTTCATATTTGATAAAGGTCGGGGCCAGCGGCAACCGCTGCACCAGCACAAAACTGGCAACGGGGGCGGCGTCGGCATCCAGCGCAACGGGCTGCCCGGCGTAATCGTCCAGGGTGGCAAACGGCAGGGGAGCGATGTAATCTTCCAGCGGAATGCTGCCGTGCCGGCTCTTTCCATGGCAGAACCCGCAAAGTCCACACAATGGTCAGCACAAACAGCAGCGCCGCCAGCACCCGCCCAACCAGATACCGCCCGGCACCCTTACGCCAGTTTTTGTGACGCTCCGGCTCCGCACCGCGCGTTAACCGGGCAGAAAACCGGTACAGCAGCACGGTGTTATGTACCACGCTGACCAGCGCGGCGGCTAATAGCCCCAGATAGCAGAAGCTCAGCCAGCCCAGCTCCACAAAGTCGATCACCGGCGTGTGCCAGACGCCCATGGCGTACCGCACCCAAAACGTTACCAGCCAGTAAGCCAGCAGCCCGGCGGGGGCGAATACCTGCCGCTTGGCATAGCGCAGGCTGAGCGCCTGTACCTGCGGGTCGGTGTTCAGCTCCGGCGCATCACGATCCTCGCAGGCGTACAGGAAAAAGTCTCCCACAGCGGTAACATAATACCAGCCGCATTCCTGCGCCAGGGCGCGTTCCTCGCCATCCGGGGTGCCGGGGGCAGATTCTAAAAATGTTTCCGGCGCAGGCTTGGCGTTCAGCCGGTAGCGCACGGCTTTGGGCTGACTGCAGCGGAAGCGGGCAAAGTTCTGGCCGATTGTTACAGGCACAAGCCCCTGTGCGGCCATATCGCCCAGCCAGCTTTCCAGCCCCTCAATGTCAGACAGTGGGCAGGGGATGGGCTGCCAAAGGGGGTTGCAGCGTGCTGTGGTCATGGTCGTCAAGCTCCTTCCCCGGCAGGGCGGCGGGGGCAAAAGCGCCCTGCGCCGCCGCGGCCGCGTTTTGCAGGCAGAGCTGCAGCCGGGTACACTCGGCTGTATAGGCGGCTCTGCCTGCGGGGGTGATCTGATAATACCGCTTACAGCCCAGAACGGACGTTTCGGCAATCAGGCCTTCTTTTTCAAACTTGCCCAGCAGGGTATACAGCGTTGCCGGGCCAATCTTGACCCGCCCGGCGGTGATCTCGGCGGCAAATGCGGTGATCTCAGTGCCGCAGCGCTCACCCTGGGTTAAGGCCATCAACAGGTAAAACATAGATTCCGTCAGGCTCTCCAGCGCCTGTTTCGGCATAGGGCAGTACCTCCTTTGGTAGCAAACCACAATATCGTAACACGATATCTTATAACGATATTATACCGGAAGCACGCTGCGCCGTCAAGAGCCGGGCGCATAAAAGGCGGCCAAAAGGGATATTTTGGTTACAATTTCGCGCAAAATGAGCCAAACCCCTTGCATTTTTTGCCGCGGTATGCTATATTCTTATTGTTCGATGATGATTTTATGGAAAGTGGGCTGTCAAAGGTCCGCTTTCTTTTTATGATAGGGAGATTTTTTATGGCCAAAGGCAAAAACCATCAGCCCGGCGGTGCCGCAGCCGTTGTGGAAGCACTTGTCCGCCCCACGGTCGAAGGTTTCGGCCTGCGCCTGTGGGATGTTCGCTTTGAAAAAGAAGGCCCGGACTGGTTCCTGCGCGTTCTGATCGACCGCGACGAGCCGCTGGACACGGACACCTGCGAGGCGGTTTCCCGCGCCATCGACCCGATTCTGGACGAGGCTGACCCCATTGACCAGAGCTACTACCTTGAAGTCGGCAGCCCCGGCCTGGGCCGCCGACTGACCCGCCCCGAACACTATGAACAGCTGAAAGGCCAGAAATGCGCTGCCCACCTGATCCGCCCGGACGAACAGGGCCGCCGCGATGCGGAGGGCATTCTGGAAGGGCTTTCCGCTGACGGCATGGTGACGCTGAAAAGCGATGACGGGGATTATACCTTCCCGGTAAAAGCCGCAGGGTATGTAAAACTGTGTGACGATGAAGATTTGTTTTGAGCGATATTGAACGGAGGACTAACATGGCAACGAATAACAACGAATTTTTTGACGCACTGGCCGCACTGGAAAAGGAACGCGGACTGCCGGCAGACTACCTGATCGATAAGATCAAGGCCGCCATTGTCATTGCTGTCAAAAAGGACTATGAGGTCGAGGACGATAACGTCGTTGTGGATATCGACCCCAACATCGGCGCATTTCGCGCAAGCCTTTTGCAGGACATTGTGGAGGAAGTTGAGAACCCCCACACCCAGGTCAGCCTGGAAGATGCCCAGAAGATCCGCAAGACCTATAAAGTGGGCCAGCGCCTTGTTACCCCCCTCAAGACCAAAGAGTTTGGCCGCATTGCCGCCCAGACCGCAAAGCATGTGATCCGCCAGGGCCTGCGCGAAGGTGAGCGCAGCCTGCAGTGCAGCGAGATGCAGTCCCGTGCACACGAGATCATCACCGGCACCGTTACCGCTGTGGATGCAGAGCGCGGCAACATCGTGCTGGATCTCGGCAAGGGCGGCAGCGCTGTTCTGCCCAAAAACGAGCAGGTGCCCGGCGAACACTTTACCGAAGGCCAGATGGTCCAGGTTTATGTGGTCGATGTTCTGGCAACCGAGCGCGGCCCCCGCGTGACCATCAGCCGCACCCATCCCGGCCTGGTCAAGCGCATGTTTGAGCTGGAAGTGCCCGAAATCTATGACGGCACCGTTGAGATCAAGGCCATTGCCCGTGAGGCTGGTGCCCGCACCAAGATGGCTGTGTGGAGCAAGAACCCCGATGTTGACCCCGTCGGTGCCTGCATTGGCGCCCATGGCTCCCGCGTGGAAAAGATCGTGGAAGAGCTGGGCGGCGAAAAGATCGATATCATCCGCTGGAGCGAGGACATCAACGAGTTCATCTCCGCAGCTCTGTCCCCGGCAAAGGTTGTCAAAGGTGGAGCTGCTGCCCGGCGAAACCAAGAGCTGCCGCGTGACCGTGCCTGACCACCAGCTGAGCCTTGCCATTGGCAACAAGGGCCAGAATGTGCGCCTGTGCGCCCACCTGACCGGCTATAATATTGACATCCGCCCGGAATCCGGCTACTATGGCGAGGAGGACGAAACCCCGGCTGAACAGCCGGCCGAAGCCCCCACCGCCGAGACCGCCCCGGAAACCGGCAAGGAATAATGAGCACACGCCGTGCAATGCGGCGCTGAGACTGAAAAGAGGTCAGCCATTTGCAACAAAAACCGCAAAAAAAGGTGCCGGTGCGCCGGTGCGTTGGGTGCAACACCCAAAAACCGAAAAAAGAACTGGTGCGCATTGTGCGCAGCCCCGAAGGTGAAGTCAGCGTGGATCTGACCGGCAAGCGCTCCGGCCGCGGCGCATACCTGTGCCCGTCGGCAGCGTGCCTGGCCAAAGCACGCAAGGCCAAGCGGCTGGAACATGCCTTTGGTGTGCCGGTGCCGGATGAGGTGTTTGAGCGCCTGACCGAGGAGATGGCCTGTGCCGAGCAGGCAGTAAAGGAGGCGATGCCCCGTGGCGAATGATAAGGACCCATTGTTGGGTGCATTGGGAATTTGCCGCAAAGCCGGCAAGCTGCTGCACGGCTATGACCGTGTGGAAGAAGCTGTGATGCGGGGCAAGGCATGCCTGGTGCTACTGGCCTGCGACGCCAGCAAGCGCACCACGCAGCAGCATATGCAGGATACCTGCCGCGGGGTGATCCCCTGCGCGGTGATGCCGCTGAAAGGCGAGGACCTGCGCATGCTTACGCCAAAGCCTGCTGCCGTATTTGCGGTTACGGACGAAAACCTTGCACACCTGTGTGCAGGCTACCTCAAAAAAGCAAGTGAAGGAGGATTCAGCCAATGGTTGATTTCAAATACAAAGTTACGGATATTGCAAAAGATTTTGGCATCAGCACCAAAAAAGGTTATCGAGACTTTTGCGGAGCTGACCGGCGAGACCCGCAAGACGGGCGCGACCTTTGAAGAAAACGAGGTCAACGCCCTGCTGGAAGCCCTGACCCGCGAAACCGCCGTCAAGGACCTGGGATAGTATCTGGCATCCGGCAAGGAGCCGCAGCCCGTCAAGCAGGAGACCAAAAAGCCTGAAGCAAAGCCCCAGGCGAAAAAAGAAGCGCCGAAGCCGGAGGCTGCTAAGCCCCAGCCCAAGCAGCCGGAAGCCCCCAAGGCAGAGCCGAAAGCGGAGCAGGCCAAGCCCGCCCAGAATGCACGGCCCAAGGCAGCACAGCCCAAACCGGTCCAGCAGGAAAAGCGCAATGATAAGCGCAATGATAACAAGCAGGCCGAAAAGCGCAGCGAAAAGCGTGTGACCATGCAGGAGCTGGCCAGCGAGACCGGCATCAAGGAGCCCGTCGCCACCGAGCAGGTCAAGGTTGACCGCGCCCAGGTGTCTGTGGATACCCGCACCGTGGATGTGAACGTGGATAAGTTCAGCGCCCGCTATGATGACCTGGCCGACAGCCGCAATATGCCCAGCAAGCGCAAGAACGCCCCCACCGGCAAAAAAGAAAAGTTCAACAACCGCAATAACCGCCGCGGCCAGCAGTTTGGCCGCCGCCGTGAAACTGAAGCCGAGCGCCTGCAGCGCATCCAGCTGGAAAAGGCACGCAACGCCCAGCTCAAGATCTCCATCCCCGATGAGATCACCGTTGGCGAGCTGGCTACCCGCCTGAAGCAGAACGTGGCCAAGGTTGTTGCTAAGTTCATGCAGATGGGCGAAATGCACGCTGCTTCCGATGTGATCGATTTTGATTCCGCCGCCCTGATCGCAGAGGAATTCCACGCAAAGGTGGAGCATGAAGTTCATGTTTCTATCGAAGAGCGCCTGTTCACCCAGGAAGAGGACAGCGCCGATCAGCTGGTCGAACGTCCGCCGGTCGTTGTTGTTATGGGCCACGTTGACCACGGCAAAACTACCATTCTGGACCGCATCCGTTCCACTAACGTTACCGCAGGCGAAGCCGGCGGCATTACCCAGGCCATCGGCGCTTACCAGGTCAATGTCAACGGCAGCCCCCGTTACCTTCCTGGATACCCCGGGCCACGAAGCCTTTACCGCCATGCGTGCCCGCGGCGCGGATATGACCGATATCGCGGTTCTGGTCGTTGCTGCCGATGACGGCATCATGCCCCAGACCATCGAGTCCATCAACCACGCCAAGGCTGCCAATGTCAAGCTGATCGTTGCCATCAACAAGATGGATAAGCCGACCGCTAACCCGGAGCGCGTGAAGGAACAGCTGACCAAGTACGAGATCGTGCCCGAAGACTGGGGCGGCGAAACTGCCTGCATCCCCGTGTCTGCCGCTACTGGCGCAGGCATCCAGGACCTGCTGGAACGCATTGTTCTGGAAGCAGAGGTCATGGAGCTGAAAGCCAACCCCAACCGCCGCGCCAAGGGTGCCGTTGTGGAAGCCCGCCTGGATAAGGGCCAGGGCACCATTGCCACCCTGCTGGTTCAGAACGGCACCCTGCACAAGGGCGACTGTCTGATTGCCGGTACCGCTGTGGGCCGTGTGCGTACCATGCGCAACGATAAGGGCGTTGAGATCGAATCCGCCGGTCCTTCCACCCCTGTGGAGATCACCGGCCTGACTGAAGTGCCCACCGCCGGCGATATCTTCGAGGCTGTTGAGGATGAACGCCTGGCCCGTGAACTGGCTGACAAGCGTACCACCGAAGCCAAGGAAAAGCAGTTTGCTGCTTACACCAAGGTCACCCTGGATAACCTGTTTGACCAGATGGCCCAGAACGATATGAAGGAACTGCCCATTGTTGTCAAGGCTGACGTTCAGGGCAGCGCCGAAGCTGTGAAACAGAGCCTGGAAAAGCTCAGCAACGACGAAGTGCGCGTGCGCGTCATCCATGCCGGTGTTGGTGCGATTTCCAAGTCCGATGTTTCTCTGGCCGATGCTTCCAACGCCATCATCATCGGCTTTAATGTCCGTCCGGACGCTGTTGCCAAGGCCGAAGCCGAGCAGGCCGGTGTTGAAATGCGTATGTACCGCGTCATTTACGATGCCATCAACGATGTCTCCGATGCTATGAAGGGTATGCTGGCTCCCAAGGTGCGCGAAGTCGCCTTGGGCGAAGCACAGGTTCGCCAGGTCTACAAGATTTCCAGCGTTGGCACTGTTTCCGGCTGCCGTGTTACTTCCGGCAAGATCACCCGCGATGCCCAGCTGCGCCTGGTGCGTGACGGCATCGTCATCTGCGAGGATGCCATTGCATCCCTGAAGCGCTTCAAGGATGACGCCAAGGAAGTGGCCGAAGGCTATGAATGCGGCATCACCCTGCAGAAGTTCTCCGACGTCAAAGAGGGTGACGTATTCGAGTGCTTCAAGCTGGAAGAATACCGCGATTGATCCGGCATTGAGCCGTTCCCGCTTGTTTGACAAGCCCCGCAGGGGGCTTTATGAGGTAAAGTTATGCCAAGCAAAAACCATGGCCGTATGGCACAGGATATGAAACGCGAGCTGATCGCCATTATCGGCGAAATGAAGGACCCCCGCGTTTCGGGTGGTCTGTTGACTGTGACCCGGCTTGATGTTACCCCGGACCTGGATGTCGCCAAGGTGTACATCAGTGTGATGGGGCGCGAAGGCGGCGCCGACCCGGTGGTGAAAGCCCTGAACAAAGCTTCGGGCCATATCCGCACCGAAGTCAGCCGCCGCATGCACATCCGCAAAGCCCCGCGCTTTGTGTTTACCAAGGATGACAGCGCTGCTTACGCAGTGCACATTGACCAGCTGCTGCAGGATATTGAAAAAGCACACCCCGCAGCACAGGCAGAACCGGAAGAGCAGGAATAACCTGCCCAGACTGTATCTGAAAAGTCGAAAAATTAGTCTGTTTTTACAAACACAGCCGGATTTTGCGCTAAAAAACACAAAGGATCCCTGCGGTTCTTTGCCTTACATCCTGCTTGTGTTTGCAAAATATCTGTCATTTTCGTTGTTTTCAGATACATCTTAACTGGTGCTGCAGCCAGTCATCGACCAAAACGCGCAGTTGAAATTTACGCTTGCAGCTGCGCCTTCCCAAAGGCCGGAACCAACGGGGGAGAGGGAATAGCCCCCAATCGCGGCCGAGAAAAGAGGAGCCTTATGACCGAATCTGTGGATCGGCAGACAGCCGTGCTGCGTCTGCGCGGCGCGGACGATATCCTGATCCTTTGCCACAAAAACCCCGATGGCGATACCAGGCTGCGCCGGTGCACTGTATCTTGCGCTCAAGGCGCTGGGCAAAAACGCCGCGATTTTATGCAGCGACCCCATCCCCAAAATGTATGATTATATGGAGCTGCGCTGGTTTGACGGCAGCTTTAACCCTGCATTTGTGGTGGCGGTGGATGGTGCCAGCATCCAGCTTTTTGGCGAAAATAACAATGTGCCGCAGTATGCCGCCCATACCAACCTTTGCATTGACCACCATGCCAGCAACAGCGGCTATGCCTATGAAACCCTGCTGGACCCCGGCGCCGCCGCGGCCTGCGAGTTTTTGCTGGATGTGATCGTGGATATGGGCGTGACCATTACGCCGCAGATCGCCAACTGCCTGTATACCGGCATTGCAACCGATACCGGCTGCTTTAAGTTTGCCAGTACCACGCCCCGCACCCATATGGCGGCGGCCCGCGTGATGGAAGCCGGTGCCGATGTGGAAAAACTGAATGCCCGCCTGTTTGAATCCCGCTCCCATGCCCGCATAACTGCGGAACGCATGGCGATGGAAAGCCTGGAATATTATTTCAACGACCTGTGCGCCGTGATCTGCCTGACCTGGGACCAGATCGAATCTTCCGGCGTGGCGGGTGCCGAGCTGGAGGACCTGACCAGCCTGCCGCGCTCCATTGAAGGCGTGGAGGTTGGCCTGACCTACCGCCAGCAGCGGGATGGCAGCTTCCGCATCAGCGTGCGTACATCGGGCAGCATTGATGCCTGCAACATTGCGCGCCGCCTGGGCGGCGGCGGCCATACCCGCGCAGCCGGGTGCGAGATCAGCGGCAACCTGGATAACGCCAAGCATGCCGTGCTGGAGGAAGTCCGCAAGGAGCTGCAGCGCTGCGGCTTGCTGGATCAGGACGCAGGTTGAAGGTCAGCTGCACCACAACGCGCAACACACGGGGATGCGGCACACGCCTGTAAACCTGCAAGATGGCACCGTCTGCTTGCCGCCGCAAGGCTGGCACCGCAGCTGGGTGCTGCTGCCGCCGAATGCAGCACAATAAACTGAAAAGGAAAACCCCAATGAATACTTGTGCCATTCTCCCAGTTGATAAACCTGCGGGCTGGACCAGCTTTGATGTGCTGGCCAAGCTGCGCGGTGCGCTGGGAACGCGCAGGCTGGGGCACGCGGGCACACTGGATCCTATGGCGACTGGTGTGCTCGCCGTGTTTATCGGCAATGCCACCGCCGCGGCGGATCGCCAGCCTGACCATGATAAAACCTATGAAGCTACCATTCGCCTTGGCCTGCGCACCGATACCGGCGATGTGACCGGCACTGCGCTGGAAACCACTCCTGTTACGGTGGGTGAAGCAGAGCTGAAAGCCGTTTTGCCGCAGTTTATGGGCCGGCAGATGCAGCTGCCGCCGATGTATTCAGCGGTCAAGATCAACGGCCAGCCGCTGTACAAGGCGGCCCGCAAAGGCCAGACGGTGGAGCGCACCCCGCGCCCCATCACGATTTATGAGATTGCCTACCTGGGCAGCCCGGCACCGGGGGATTATACCATCCGAGTCAGCTGCTCCAAGGGCACCTACATCCGCGTTCTGGCGGAGGATATCGGTACAGCTTTGGGCGTGCCCGCCACATTGGCGGCACTGCGCCGCACCCGCGCCGGGGCGTTCAAGATTGAGGAATGCCACACCCTGCCGGAAATCCTGGCCGCTGCCGAAGCAGGTACCCTGCAGCAAAGTGGATGGCTGCTGCCGGTGGAACACGTGTTTGCCTCGCTGCCTGCCCTGACGGTGGACGATGCAGTGAAAAAGCACCTCTTCAACGGCTGCCCCACCAGCCACTACCGCGCACAGGACGGCAAATACCGCGTGTATGATGCCGCAGGTACCTTTTTGGGGCTTGCCAACGTGACGCAGGGTGTGCTGCAGGTGGAAAAGATCTTCTGCGAGCGGGCGTGAACGCCTGCACCCAAACCGCAACGGGCAGAACCGCTGTCCGCTCAACAACAGGAAGTATGCCAACTACCATGAATATTTTGAATACACTGGCCCCGGTGGGCGCACCCAACGGCAGCGCCGTGGCCTTGGGCTATTTTGACGGTGTTCACCTTGGGCACCGCCGTGTGCTGGGGGCAGCGGTGGAATACGCCGCGGCCCACGGCCTGACCCCCGCGGCTTTTACCTTCAGCCTGCCGGGCGGGCAGTCGCTCAAGGGCGGGCGTATCTTGTCCGCTGGGCAAAAGCATGCCCGCGTTGCCGCTTTGGGCATTACCGCCTATATGGAACCCCCGTTTGAATCCTTCCGCAGCTTAAGCCCGGAAGATTTCGTCAACAAAATTTTGGTGGAATGCTTTGCCGCCAAGGCGGTGTTCTGCGGCGATAACTTTACCTTTGGCGCATATGCCGCCGGGAATGTGGACCGCCTGAAGGAGCTGTGCGCCCCGCTGGGCATCGCCGTGACCATTGTGGACATGGCACAATACGGCGGGCAGACGGTTTCCTCCACTCGCATCCGTGCCGCGCTGGAGGAAGGCCGCATCGAGGATGCCAACGCCATGCTGGGGGCGCCCTACTGCATTGACTGGCCGGTGCGCCACGGCAAGGGCATCGGCACCTCCAAGCTGGGCAAACCCACCATCAACCAGAACTATCCCGCAGACGCTTTGCAGCCCTGCACCGGCGTGTACCTGACCCGCATCTGGCTGGATGGCCGCTGGTGGCCATCCGCAACCGGTATTGGCCGCCGCCCCACCGTGGATGCCGCCAACGCCCCTGTTACCTGCGAAACCTATGTGCCGGGCTACCATGGCGATACCTATGGCCAGACGCCGGTACTGGAATTCCACCACTACCTGTGCGCTGTGCGCAAGTTTGGTACATTGCAGGAGCTGGCAGACCTGATCGAAACCGCTGCCCAGCAAAGCATTGCCTATTTTGCCGCAAAGGAGGAAGCGTAATGCGCCGTAAGGATCGTGAAGTGGCGGACCTGGAGGGCCAACTTGCCATTTTGGAACAGTGCCCCGTCTGCCGTGTTGCCATCAACGACCCGGCATCCGGCGTGCCGTACCTTATTCCGCTGAACTTTGGTATGGCCGCTGGGCTGCAAAGCCTGACGCTGTATTTCCACTGTGCCCCCGTTGGCACCAAGCTGGACCTGCTGCGCGCTGACCCCAATGTGAGCTTTGAAGCTGACTGCCCCGGCACCGTAAGCGGCGGGGCAACCTCCTGCACGTATGGCATGAACTACCAGAGCGTCATTGGCCGCGGGACCGTCCGCTTTGTGGAAGGCGGGGAAAAGCTGACCGCCCTGCAGGCGCTGATGCAGCATTACCACTGCCCGGACCTGCCCTTTGAGCCGGAAATGGTGGAACACACCACGGTTTTGGCCCTGGACGTTGCCGCCATGACCGGCAAACGCCGCACATCGTTTTAAGGGCGGGACCCATCATCCGAGGAATTCGGAAGAAATTCGGAGGATACTGATTTGGAACGTAAAAAACTGGCTCCCGGTGTATTTATCACCACATTGGATGCCGAAAAATTTAACCGCTGCCGCATTACCATCCATCTGCGCTACCCGGCATTGCGCCGCAGCGCAACGGATGCCGCTGTGCTGCCGCTGGTGCTGGAACGCGGCTATGCGGGCTGCCCGGATATGACGGAGCTTTCCCGCAAATTGGCGCGGCTGTACGGTGCCGACCTTGGCGTGGACCAGAGCAGCGCCGGAATTGACCGCGTGCTGACGGTGGACATCTGCGGCATCAAGGATCGCTTTGCCCTTGACGGTGAGAATCTGACCCGTGAATATGCCGATATCGCCTTTGGTACCATCTTTGAGCCGTACCTGATTGATGGTGTGTTTGACCCGGAGGCTGTGCGCATTGAAAAAGAATCCCTGGCCCGCCGCCTGGATGCCGAGTTCAACAATAAGCGCCTGTACTGTGTGCGCCAGGCCCGCCGCAAATTTTACGGCGATTCCCCGGCAGGCATTGAGCTGGGCGGCTACAAAAGTGACCTGCCCAACGTAACGCCCCAGACTCTGAAAGCCGAGTATGACCGCATCCTTTCGCTGGCATCCATTGATGTGATGGTGCAGGGGGCGGATCCCGCCCTGGTGGAAGAGCTGCTGCTGCAAAAGCTGGCTGGCGCTGCCCGCAGCCCCCAGCGCTTTGCCATGCCGCTGGCCATGCCCATTATTGAAACCCAGCACTTCAGCGAGGAAATCCCCGGCCTGACCCAGGCCAAGCTGTGTATGCTGTTTACCCGCGGCACGCCGGAGGACCTGCCCAGCATTACCGTGATGCGGATGGCAATGAGCGTGTTTGGCGGCTCCACCACCAGCCGCCTGTTCCGCAATGTGCGCGAAAAACAGAGCCTTTGCTATTACTGCGGTTCCAGCGCTCTGCGCGCCACCGGTGTGATGATGGTGGATTCCGGCGTGGAGCCGGGCCGCGAAGCCCAAGCCGAAGCTGCGATCCTGAAAGAACTGAACGACCTGTGCACTGGCCCTATCACCGAACAGGAAATGGACGACTGCCGCCGCAGCCTGCTTTCCAGCCTGGATTCGCTGGGGGATTCCCTCGGAGGACTGGAAAGCTGGTACTATGGCCAGATCCTGCGTGACGAAGCGCTGGCCCCGCCGGAATACGGCAAGGTGCTGACCAACGCCGTTACGGCGGACGAAGTGCGCGAAGTGCTGCAGAGTTACCATTACTCTGTTGGCTACACGCTGACGGCAAAAGGGGAGGGGGAAAACGCATGATGGAACACGCAGAACACAGCCCGGCTGCCATCCGGGAAAAAGCCGCGGGGGCGGTCAACTGCCAGAGCGTGACCCTGCCCAGCGGCTTGACGGTTTTGTGCCGCACTATGCCGGGCTACAGCTCGGTACACGCCATGTACGCCACCAACTTTGGCTCCGTTGTGCGGGAATTTACCCTTAACGGCAAACGGATCCAGCTGCCCGCCGGTACCGCGCACTTTCTGGAACACAAAATGTTTGAATCTGAGCAGGGCGATGCGTTCGACCTGTATGCCAAAACTGGCGCTGCGGCAAACGCTTTTACCAGCTATGACCGCACCTGCTATATTTTTACCGCAACCGGCATGACGGATGAAAACCTGGATATTCTGCTCAACATGGTCGGTCATCCCTGGTTTACCAAGGAGACCATCGCCAAGGAGCAGGGCATCATCGGGCAGGAAATCAAAATGTATGACGACAGCCCGGATTGGCGGCTGCTGACCGCACTGTTCCGCTGCCTGTATAAAAGCCATCCCATCCGGGATGATATCGCCGGCACCACCCAGAGCATTGCCGAGCTGACGCCCGAACTGCTGTACGCCTGCACCGATGCGTTCTACCGCCCCGGCAACATGGTGCTTTCCGTTGCGGGCAACATCACGCTGGATCAGGCTGTGGAAGCCTGCCGCCGCAACGGTGTGTATGACGCAGTGGACCCCCCGCAGGTGGAAACCATCTTCCCGCAGGAAGCCGATACAGTGCAGCACAAAGAGAACCACCTTTACCATGCCGGTCAACAAGCCCTGCTTTGCCCTTGGCTACAAGGAAGCCGCCATCAACCGCGGCGATACCCGCATGGAGGTCATCGCAGACCTGCTGCCGGACCTGATCTGCGGCGGGCTGACGAATCTGTACCGCAAGCTGTATGATGAATCGCTGGTCAACCCGGAGTTCAGCGGCGATTATCTTTCCACCGAGGGAGCCTGCGTCATCGCTTTTACCGGTGAAAGTGAGACCCCGCGTGAGGTTGCCCAGATGGTGCGGGATGAAATTGCCCGCCTGCGCCAAAACGGCGTAGACCCGGAGCTGTTTACCCTGGTCAAAAACCAGATGTACGGCGAAATGTTGGCTGATGTGGAGAACGTGGACGATGCCGCCGAGGAGATGGGCATGGCCTTCCTGAAAGGCCGCACCCTGGCAGATGAAATTGAAGCGCTGGCCACTTTGACCGTTGACGATGTGAACAAGGCACTGCAAACCATGCTGCTGGAAGAAAACAGCGCCTATATCCAGATCGACCCGAAGGAATGAGGTGTAATGGCAGATGTCTTTTGATGTTCAGTTTCCCGGCCTTGGGCTGGAATTTACCATCAACCGCGTTGCGCTCAGCATTGGCGGTTTCAACATTTACTGGTACGGTGTGATCATCGCCGCGGGCATGGTGCTTGCCATGCTGTTTGCTTTCCGCAATGCGGATGATTTCGGCATCAACTCCGACCGCCTGATCGATGTGATCCTGGTGGGCGCGGTCATGGCAATCGTCTGCGCGCGCATTTATTATATTGTGTTTGCGCCGTTCAAGTATGAAAGCATCTGGCAGATGATCGATATCCGCCAGGGCGGTATTGCCATTTACGGCGGGGTCATCGGCGCATTTGTGTTTGGCGGCCTGATGGCCAAGATCCGCCGCATTCCCATCCTGCCGCTCTTTGATCTGGTTGGGATATGCTTCCTGATTGGTCAGGGCGTGGGCCGCTGGGGCAACTTTGTCAACCAGGAAGCTTTCGGCAGCAACACCACGCTGCCCTGGGGCATGTACAGCGAGGGTACCTATAACTACCTGCTCAGCGTACAGGCCACCCTGGCCGCTGAGGGCGTTACTGTGGACCCCACCCAGCCGGTACACCCGACCTTCCTGTACGAGAGCATCTGGTGCCTGGTGGGGGTTGTGCTGCTGGCAAGCCATATCAAAAAGCGCCGCTTTAACGGCGAACTGTTTCTGCTCTACATCATCTGGTACGGCCTGGGCCGCTACTGGATCGAGGGTCTGCGCACCGATGCGCTGATGGTCACTTCCACCCTGCGCACCAGCCAGCTGGTGGCACTGGTGTCTGTGGCCACGGCGGTGGTGCTGCTGGTGGCCGGGTTGCAGCGATTTAAGGGCGCGCAGCTGATGGTGCCGCTGCAGGTGAGCAACCTGAAAAAACTGGATGCCGCCGGAACTTATTTTGTGGTGGATGAACTGCCCGCAAGTGCGTCCCATCACGAATTTGTTCAGGCCACTGCTGCCATGAACCGCCGCCTGGAGGAATTTGACCTTGACGAAGCGGAAAAAGTGGAAGATAATGGTGACAATGGTGAAGCGATAGAAGAGGGGAATGTGGTAGCCGAACCCCAGCAGCCCGCCGAAGCGCCGGAAACCCCGGCCCCGGAGGACGAAGCAGGGGAGTAACGTTTAGGTGCATCCTGCACCTGAAAACCACAGGAGGGAATGCAAAGATGAGTGCACAGATCATTGACGGAAAGGCCCTTGCGGCCGCAACCAAAGCCGAAGCTGCCGCCGAAGCAGCGGTCCTGAAAGCCAAGGGCATCGAACCCTGCCTGGCTGTGATTCTGGTGGGCGAAAACCCCGCCAGCCAGGTGTATGTGCGCGGCAAGGTAAAGGACTGCGGCGAATGCGGCATCAAGAGCCTGGAACTGCGCATGCCGGAAACCACCACCCAGGAAGAACTGCTAGCCAAAATTGCAGAGCTGGCAGCCGATAAAACTGTAAACGGCATTCTGGTTCAGCTGCCGCTGCCCAAGCAGATCAATGAGCACGCCGTGATTGACGCCATCCCGCCGGAAAAGGACGTGGACGGTTTTTCCCCTGTCAACGTGGGCCGTATGCAGACCGGCCAGCCCTGCTTTTTGCCCTGCACCCCGGCGGGCTGCATCCGCATGATCGAATCTACCGGCACCAAAATTGACGGCAAAAACGCCGTGGTCATCGGCCGTTCCAACATTGTGGGCAAGCCCGCAGCCCTGTTGCTGCTGGCTAAAAATGCAACCGTTACGGTCTGCCATTCCCACACGGCCAACCTGAAAGAAATCTGCGCCAACGCGGATATTCTGGTTGCCGCCGTTGGCCGCGCTGGTTTTGTGACCGGCGATATGGTCAAGCCCGGCGCCGTGGTGATCGATGTTGGCATCAACCGCGGTGCGGACGGCAAGCTGCACGGCGATGTGAACTTTGAGGAAGCAAGCGCCGTGGCGGGTTACATCACCCCGGTGCCCGGCGGCGTTGGCCCCATGACCCGTGCCATGCTGATGAAGAACACCACCCAGGCTGCCGCCATGCAAAATGGCGTTGCTATTTGAAATTATTTCAAAAAGTATCTTGACGGAACCGGGCGCATGTGGTATGATAATTAAGCCGCATGGCATGGGCTCTGCAAGTGTGTGCATTTGCACGCCGCCCCGCATCCAGCGAGACTTATTGAAAGAGGTTATCACATGTACGCAGTTATTCTGACCGGTGGCAAGCAGTACAGCGTCAAAGTTGGCGACAGCATTTTTGTTGAGAAGCTGAACGCTGAGGCTGACAGCGAAGTCACCTTCGAAAAAGTCCTGGCCGTTGGCGAGGAGGGCGCTGTTAAGGTTGGCGCTCCCGTTGTTGAAGGCGCTACCGTTGTCGGCAAGGTCATCAAGAACGGCAAGGGCAAGAAGCTCAACATCATCACCTATCGTCCCAAGAAGGGCAGCATGGTTCGCAAGGGCCATCGTCAGCCCTACACCAAGGTGGAAATCACCGCGATCAACGGCTAAGGAGGTTAAGCACAATGGCACATAAGAAAGGCGTAGGTTCTACCAAGAACGGCCGTGATTCCGAGTCCAAGCGCCTCGGCGTTAAGCGCGGCGACGGTCAGTTTGTTCTGGCCGGCAACATTCTGGTCCGTCAGCGCGGCACCCACATCCATCCGGGTGAGGGCGTCGGCATCGGCAGCGATGACACCCTGTACGCTCTGGTTGATGGCCGCGTTCATTTCGAGCGCGTTGGCCGTGACCGCAAGCGCTGCACTGTCAAGCAGTAAGTAACCTTTTAAGGGCGGGCCGTGCGGCTCGCTCTTTTCTTTTGCCCAAAGGCGAGAACAGGCGGGGAAACGTGGCAAAAGAGTAGCAAGGTAGAGGGCCGATTGCAAAACCCCGGCAAGTTCTGTAGGGGACGATGCTCGCATCGTCTCGCGGTACATTACCCTATTTGCTCGCCTCAATCTTTTGCCGCCTATCCCGCCCTGCGGGCTGATGACGAGCATCGGCCCCTACAAACCCTTTGCAATGTTTGCAGCGATAAGCAAGGTTTCTCTACGGCAGGGTGAGGGCATCCTGCTCTACAAATATTTTTAATGTTTGCGGCTAGTCATAAAAAGCGATGTAGGGAATGGTCTCGACCGTTCCGACAACTATGCCCAGATGCGTACCCTAAAAAGAAAATATTCCCGCCATTCTGCGTACACACTATATTATAAAATCATAGACTAACCAATCAATCCAATCTTTAATATCCGATTCTGTGCCGCCATTGGCGGTACACCATCATTTTCATTATTCTCGATTCTTTGTATTTGCAACACCCCTAAAGGAGGTAACACATGCCCAGTACCAGTAATTTTATTGATGTCGCAACCATCTGGCTGCACGCCGGCAAGGGCGGCGATGGCGCGGTCAGCTTCCACCGCGAAAAGTTCGTCGCGGCTGGCGGCCCGGACGGCGGCGATGGCGGCCGCGGCGGCAATATCGTGTTCCAGGCGGACCCAAACCTGTCCACCTTGATGGACTTCCGCTATAAGCGCAAGTATACCGCCCCCGATGGCGAAAATGGCCGCGGCGCCCGCCAGAAAGGTAAGGACGCCGATGACCTGGTCATCCGCGTGCCCCGCGGCACCGTGCTGAAAGAAGCCGAGACCGGCCTGGTCGTGGCGGATCTTTCCGGCGATGCCCCGGTTGTTGTGGCCAAGGGCGGCCGCGGCGGTTGGGGTAATGCCCGCTTTGCCACCCCACCCGTCAGATCCCGCGCTTTGCCAAGCCCGGTTTGCCCGGTGAGGATATGCACCTGACTCTGGAATTGAAAGTGATCGCGGATGTTGGCCTGATCGGCTTCCCCAATGTTGGCAAGTCCACCCTGATCAGCACCATCAGCGCGGCACGCCCCAAAATTGCAAACTATCACTTTACCACGCTGACCCCCGTTTTGGGCGTTGTGCGCGTTGGCCCGAACAGAGCTTTGTCTGCGCCGATATCCCCGGCCTGATTGAAGGTGCTGCCGATGGCGTTGGCCGGGGCCATGACTTCCTGCGCCATGTGGAGCGCTGCCGCCTGCTGCTGCATGTGGTGGATGTTTCCGGCTGTGAGGGCCGCGACCCCAAGGAGGACTTTGAGCAGATCAACCACGAGCTGGAGGGCTTCTCCGCAGATCTGGCTACCCGCCCGCAGATTGTTCTGGGAAACAAGTGTGATATCGCAACCCCCGAACAGGTAGAAGAATTCAAGCAGTTTGTGGAAGCCAAGGGGCTGACCTTTGTGCCCATCTCCGCCGCAACCCGCCAGGGGGTGGATGCCCTGCCTGCCCTGGTGTACAGCCGCCTGAAAGAGCTGCCGCCGGTCAAGGTGTTTGAGGCAGAGTACGTTAAACCCAGCTTGGTCGATGCCCCCACCCGTCCCTTTACCGTGGAGCGCACCGGTGCCCACGAGTTTACCGTGGATGCCCCCTGGCTGGAGCGCATTCTGGCCGGTACCAACGTGGAGGACTATGAAAGCCTGCAGTATTTCCAGACCCAGCTGGGCGATTCCGGCATTCTGGATGAGCTGGTCCGCCAGAACGTGGAAGAGGACGATACCATCAAGATCGGCGAATATGAGTTCGATTACGTTTATTGAGGCACGCCATGTTATTTGAAGCACACCCGGAAATTGATATCCACGAAATGTCGCCGCTGGCCTTGGCTTTTGCGGGGGATGCCGTGCTGGAACTGCTGGTCCGCCAGCGTCTGGTGGAAACATCCCGCCTGCAGCCGGGTCGGCTGCACAGCGTGGCAACGCATTATGTATCTGCCCACGCGCAGAACCAGGAGCTTGCCCTTATTGAGCCGATGCTGACCGAGGAAGAACAGAACATTTTGCGCCGCGGCAAAAATGCCAGCAAAGCCAGCGTGGCCAAGCATGCCACCGCGCAGGAATACCGCGCCTCCACAGGCTTTGAGTGCCTGCTGGGCTGGCTGCACCTGATGGGCCGGGATGACCGGATCGAAGAACTGTTTGAAACGATCTGGAAAAATTATACCCCGGAACAATAAGTGCCTGTGCGCAGAAACACAAGCTGCAACAAAGCCGGTGCCCAGCAAACGGCACCGGCTTTTTGCGTGGCGGCACAATAAAATAGGCAGTGCTGTTGACATAGCACTGCCTTAGACTGCCAAATAGCGCTCCGTAGGGGCAGACATCGTTCGCCCGCGGCCGCTTGCCCTGTGCATAACCTTAAAAATGCGTTTTGAAGCCAAATTTTTCAATATGCATCTGGCTTTTCAGGGCAAAGCATCACTTCTTTTTGCTGCCGTCGTCCTTGCCCTTGGTGCCGCAGCCACAGCCGCAGTCTGTGGTGGAGTTGGTGGTTTTCTGCGTGGTGCTCTGGGTAGCTTTCTGGCTGGCCTTGCGGGTATTGCAGTTCTGGGTCTTGTTCTGTTCGTTGGTGCTGCGTGCCATATGCGGGTACTCCTTTCAAAATCAAAAAACAATTTGGGGCCGGGTTCCACCGGCTCTGCCAATAGTCTGCCCAGCCTTGCCGCTGATATGCAAAATGGAGGTTGATCCATGATAATTTCACAACTGCCGGAACTGTTTGTTCAGCGGGAGCGCGCCCTGCTTGGCCCGCGGTTTGATGCAATGTTTTCCTATCCGGGGCAGGGGGCGGTGCGCGGGGCCAGCGTGAATGCCCTGCGCTGCACGCCGCAGCAGTTTGCCGCATTGGCGGATTTTCCGCTGAAAGAATCGCCATTTTGCGCGTCCGCTTTTGTGGTGCCGCAGCCGGATTGGAAACCCGGCCGCCACCCCTACCACCATGCGGGAGCCTTTTATGCGCAGGAACCCAGCGCCAGCGCACCGGCTGCGCTGCTGGATGTGCACCCCGGTATGCGGGTGGCAGACCTGTGCGCCGCGCCGGGCGGCAAAACCAGCCAGCTGGCTGCCGCACTGGCCGGGCAGGGCGTGCTGCTGGCCAACGAGTTTGTGGCTACCCGCGCCGAAGTTCTGCGCCAGAATCTGGAGCGCATGGGCGTGACCAACGCCATTGTGACCAACGAGGACACCGCCCGCCTGGCTGCCGCGTACCCCGGCCAGTTTGACCGCATTCTGGTGGATGCCCCCTGTTCCGGCGAGGGGATGTTCCGCAAGGAAAGCGTTGCCGTGACCCAGTATGACCAGCCTCTGCTGGACCGCTGCGCCGCTTTGGGGGCAGAGATTCTGGAAAACGCCGCGGCCATGCTGGCGCCGGGCGGAATTTTAGTCTATTCCACCTGTACCTTTGCGCCGGGGGAAGATGAAGGGCAGATCGCAGCTTTCCTGGCAAGGCATCCGGAGTTTACCCTGTGTGATCTTTCCGGCTGCGGTTTTGGCCAGCCCGGTGAAGCCAACCGGACAGGGGACTATCCGCTACAGGCAGAATACTGCCGCCGCATCTGGCCCTGTGATGGCGGCGAGGGCCATTTTATGGCCAAACTGCAAAAGGCGGCGGATGCCCCGGCGGTGGAACTGCCGCGCGGCAAAAACGGTAAAGGAAAAGGCGGCAAAACACCCCGTGTGGATGCCAAGGCATTGCAGGCGTGGCAGAGCTTTGCCAAAGAGCGTTTTCCCACATTGGCGGGCCAGCCCATTGCAGTAGTGGGGGACGGCTTTTTGCTGGAGCCGCCCGCCCTGCTGCCCGCGGCAAAGCTGCATGTGCTGCGCGCCGGGGTGCCTGCGGGCCGCGCGGCAAAAGGGCGCTTTGAACCGGCCCACGCGCTGTTTATGGCTTACGGTGCCCAGTGCACCAATTGCGAGGAGCTGACCCTGGCGGATCCGCGCACCGCAGCGTGGCTGCGCGGGGGAGATCGAAGCCCAAACCGCCCAGAACGGCTGGTGTGCTGTGCTGGTGGATGGCTTCCCCCCTCGGCGGGGGCAAGGCCAGCGGGGCCGCATTAAGAACCATTACCCCAAAGCCCTGCGCAACCTGAAATGACCGTAAAAATAGTGCAGACATAAAAGCGGAAAGGGAAAGCTGCAACCATAGCCCCGTTTCCGTCAACATGGTTAGCACTTGAAAAAAGTTCGTTCTGTATTTACAAAACGTTTGCCGCTTTTTGTTTTCAAATACATCCAGAAAAACACCGCCAAAACATTGAAAACGGCATAGAAATGTGCTATACTATACTAATGTAATTTGTCGGTTCGCGCACTTTGCGCAAAGTGCGGGAATCTTACCGCCTTCAATGTGCGGTTACACATCAATTTTTTAGGGGGGATTTTCATGTCCGGACATAGCAAATGGAATAACATTAAGCGCAAGAAAGAAAAGACCGATGGCGCCCGTGCCAAGGTTTTCACCAAGATCGGCCGCGAGATCGCTGTTGCCGTTAAGGAAGGCGGCGGCAACCCCGCTTCCAACTCCAAGCTGGCAGCCCTGATTGCTAAGGCTAAGGCGAACAGTGTGCCGAATGATAACATTCAGCGCATCATCAAGCGCGCCGAGGGCGGCGATAAGACCGAGTACGAAGCAATTACCTATGAAGGTTACGGCCCCGGCGGCATTGCCGTTATGGTCGAAACCCCTGACCGATAACCGCAACCGTACCGCTGCCAACATGCGCCATTACTTTGATAAGTTTGGCGGCAACCTGGGCCAGATGGGCTGCGTTGGCTTCATGTTCACCCAGAAGGGGGTGATCGTGGTTGACCTGGAAGATGCCGACCCCGACCAGCTGATGATGGATGCTCTGGATGCCGGTGCCGAAGACTTTGATGCAGGCGAAGAGGCTGCACAGGTCACCACTGATCCCGATAACTTCACCGCTGTGTGCAACGCACTGGAAGAAAAGGGCTATAAGTTCATTTCTGCCGATGTGGCACAGGTTCCTTCCACCACCACCGCCCTGACCGATCCGGATCAGCTGGTCAACATGGGCAAGCTGCTGGACGCACTGGACGATGACGACGACGTGCAGAACGCATGGACTACCCTGGAGAATGAAGAAGACCTGGACCGCTGATTGGCAGCCAAGGTTTGAGCTTGAATGTTTAAGGAGGCGCGCAAAAGCCGGATATTTCGGTTTTTACGCGCCTTCTTTTTACAAAAGGAGCCATGTTATGAGCCAACTTCCCCTTTGCCCGCACTGCCTGGAACCCGTGCGCAGCGGCTACCATGGCAGCTGCCCCAACTGCGGCAAGTCCCTGGAAAACCATAACCCCGAAGGCGCGCTGCCCCTTGGCACCCAACTGGGCGGGCATTACACCGTGGGTGAATACCAGAGCGCCGACGGCGACGGCCTGTGCTACCGCGGTGTGGATAATGATGAACGTCGGTTTGTGCTGATCAAAGAGTATTTCCCGGTAACGCTGTGCAATGGCCGCAGCCCGGATGGCGACCTGATGCCCAAAGAGGGGCGGGAAGTGCTGTTCAAAACCAGCCGGATGGATTTCAAAGATTTGTACGATGACCTGCACCGCATCACCCCGGCAACCGGCCTTTCTCAGATTCTGGA
>VOFC01001506.1_pt1 | contig 86845 bp, 113 predicted proteins | sample 5384161 | NCBI WGS metagenome assembly VOFC01 (sample SAMN12384722, study PRJNA508395) | human gut metagenome | isolation source: healthy gut B | host: Homo sapiens | reverse complement strand
GTTTGGTTAATGAAACAGGAAAGTGGGTTGCTTGCCAATCATCTTCTTTTCTATCAATGACACATAAAAAGTCAGAAAAGAATATATGACAGGATATGCACAAAAAGAATACAGGTGAAGCACTGATATTACAGGTGTACGTCTTTTACTTGCTGAGGATAATAAACTCAACCAGAGATAATAGAAACATTTCTTAGGGATGAAGGGGGCTTTAGTTAAGATCGTTTCTGATGGACAGCAAAGCTGTAGAAGAGTTTGGTAGGTGTAAGGAAGGTACATATGATGCCATACTCATGGATGTTATGATGCCTAAGCTTGATGGAATGACAGCGACAAGATTAATAAGGGCTATGGACAGAGAGGATGCCAGGGTGATACCAATAATAGCCATGACTGCAAATGCATTTGAAGAGGATGCTAGAAAATGTATAGCAGCAGGCATGAATGTACATATGGCTAAACGACTTGACCTTGATGAGGTTATAGAAGTCATTGCCAGACTATGTAGTTGAGATTAGGAAACGTAAAAAAATATAAGAAATGTATATAGACAGGAAAAGTGAAGAGTCAAAGAAAAAAAAGGTTGCAGATTATTACTGTGTGGGATAATATGATATCAGCGGCAGGATATTTATTCCTGACATATTTATATAGGTTATAAGAGAGGCTGATAATGAGCGAAACAATACATCCACATGGACACTATCATTCACCTGAGGCTAAAAAGAAACAGCTTAACAGAATATCAAAGGCTATAGGACATCTTCAGCATGTAAAGACAATGATTGAAAACGATGATGATTGTGCTGATGTACTCATCCAGTTAACGGCAGTTAATTCAGCATTACATAATCTTGGTAAAGAGATTATTAATGAACATATGACACATTGTATAGTACATGCCATTGAAAATGGTGATATGAAAGCAGTAGACTTCCAGAAGTCTGTTAAAAGTTCTTATGATTATCCCCCACCCAGCTTGTGCAAGTGTAAAAATTATATATAATATATTGATAAGGTTTAATGTCCCAGATAAAACATTCAGGTATGCTGTATAGTTAAGGTATCTGAAAAAGATTTGTTTGGGACATTTGTATTGTAAAAGAAATAAGGATTTGGATATATGGCTGAATATATTAAAAAGTAAAAACAGGAAGAAAAGTATAGCAGCAGCTGTGCTTGTATTAATAGTACTGCTAATGACAATAGAATGTCTTTTTTGCAGGCTCTGCAAATATGACCTTCATGGATTGCATACATGCACTTTTAAGAAAAGGAACACCTGCACAGATAAGGATAATATGGAATATAAGGGTTCCGCGTGTGCTTGCAGCACTTATAGCTGGGGCAGGATTGTCTGTATCAGGGCTTATTATGCAGACAACACTTAACAATCCTATGGCTTCACCATCTACATTAGGTGTATCTAATGCAGCTGTGTTTGGTGCTAATCTGTCCATCATAGCATTTGCAGGTGGCTTTTTATCAACAGGAAACAATATAAGTAACTATACATCAGGTATTAATCCATATGCAGCATCACTTATGGCTTTCATATTCTCAGTGCTTTCAGTGCTTGTTATACTTGGATTATGCAGGATACGTTCGTTTGATCCGGGTGTTGTAGTACTTGCCGGGATTGCTATTGGTTCTGTCTCGGACTGCTGCCACAACGATACTTCAGTTTTATGCAACAGATGTAGGTCTGTCGGCAGCTGTTATATGGAATTTTGGTGATCTTGGGAGAGCTACTTATAAGACAGATCTGATTGTGTTTGTTGTCGTGGCAGCAGGATTTTTTAGTGTTTATGATACTATCATGGAGATATAATGCACTACTTAGTGGTGATGTTGCGGCTAAAAGTGTAGGAGTAAATGTTGAATTATTAAGATTCATATCGCTGCTTCTTAGTTCTGTTATAGTTGCGGTATGCGTATCATTTCTTGGGATAATAGGTTTTGTTGGTATTATCTGTCCGCATATAACGAAAAAAAATATGGGGACAGAATCACCACTATTCCATACCTGTGTCAGCGCTTACGGGAAGTCTTTTTACTTTTGTTTGCTGATACAATATCAAGAAGCATAGGAAATGGTTCGGCTCTGCCAGTAGGAGCTATAACCTCACTGCTTGGTGCACCTTTTTTTGTTGCAATTATATTTTCACGGAGGTGCAATAATGTTTAAGATAGACAATCTGTGTTACAGATATAAAAAAACATCCCCATATGTTCTTGATGGTGTATCTTTAGAACTTGAAAAAGGTGAAATAGGAATAATGCTGGGCAGAAATGGAGCAGGAAAGACTACACTTTTTAACAATATATTAGGAATAAGCAGACCTGTGTCAGGAACTATAAGCTATGATGGTATTGATATGACTAAGGCTTCAAGGAGCCAGAGAGCGAGGAAAATAGCATATGTACCACAGAATATACAGTTTGGTACATTATCAGTGTATGATTCTATAATGCTTGGACGGCTTTCATATTTTGGAGTAAGGGCAGCAGATAGTGACAGAAGGGTTGTCGAGAATATAATAAAAGAGATGAAGCTTGAGGAACTTGCAATGCGCAGTGTTTCAGAGCTGTCAGGAGGCGAGAGACAAAAGATTGCTATTGCAAGAGCCATGGCACAGCAACCTGGACTTATAGTGTTTGATGAACCGACGGGAAATCTTGATCCTGCCAACGAAGAACTGATCATTCTTGAAGCAAGGAAGCTTGCTAAACAAAAGAATATATCTATACTGTCATCTCTGCACGATATAAACCAGGCTTTATATTTTGGCGATAAGTTTTTCTTCCTTAAAGATGGAAAAATAAAATATGCCGGTTCACATAATATAGTTACAAAAAGAGCTCATAAAGGATATATACGATGTTGATGTAAAGATTATTACTGTGGATTACAGAAAAAGTTGTAGTCAAGAATCCAATAATGACAAGAATCTCATGATGATAAAAAGGAAAGGGCAAAATAATATGAAAAATATGAAGAAAAGTAAATTAATCAAAAAGGTGGCTGCATGTCTTATGGTTGTTGTATCCATATTTGCCATGTGTGCATGTAAAACAACATCTGATAATAGTACAGGCACGACACAAAAATCAGGCAGAGCTTACAATAACAGATATGATTGGAAGAAGTGTTACAGTTAAGCCGGGAAGCTATAAAAGAGTTGTATGTATAGGTGCCGGAGCGTTAAGAATGTATAGCTACGTTGGAGATGTCAGCCTGTTGTGTGGTGTTGAAGATATAGATAACACAACTCTTAAGGACAGACCTAAAATGTTTGATTCAGTAGCAAGACCTTATGTTATGGCATATAGCGAAAGCTTTAACAAACTGCCATCCTGTGGTGTTGGAGGCCCTAATGCACAGACAGCGGAAGCAGAGAAGATTCTTTCATGTGACCCTGATATAGTTATATCAGAGTATGAGGATGTAGAAAAAGAAAATGCACTTTATGAACAGCTTGTGGTACCTGTTATTACTTTAAAGGCAGGAGTTAATGGTGTGTTTGATGATTCATTTAAGGAAAGCATGGAGCTTCTTGGTAAGATATTTGAAAGAGAAAATGAGGCAGAACAGCTTACACAATATATAGATGATCAGAGAAAACAGATAACAGAAAGAACTGCTGGTATTGAAGATAAAGATAAACCATCTGTATATATATGTGGTCTTGGTAACTGGGGAACAACCAATCATCTTATGACAGCACAGAATTATGTATCATTTAATATAGCAAATGTAAAAAATGCGGTAACAGGACTTGCAAAGAATGGTATTCAGTCTATAGAAGAAGAGAAATTCACAGATATTGGAGCTTCAATAGATATAATGATTATTGATGCAGCAGCTGTTAAGAATATTAAGCCATTATATAAGAATAATCCGGATATGTTTAATACATGTAAGGCATGGAATAATAATGAGGTATATCTTGAGATGGCATATAATGCTTATTATACTAATTATGAAATAGCTCTGATCAATACATGGTATATAGCTAAAACAGTATATCCTGAATTATTTAAGGATGTTGATATAAAAGAAAAAACAGATGAGGTTACTGAGGCATTTTTAGGAAAAGCTATGTCAGATGAGATATTTTCTGCACCGTTAAGCTTTGGTGGATATAAGAAAATAGATACCGCAACATTCTTTAACTAAATGAAATAGTGTGTAGAAATGAAGAATGGAGGACTATTATGATTGATAAGAAAGAGGTTATAGAATTCTTTTTTGATAAATGTGCACCGAGGCTGGGATGCCTGTATGATAAGAAATGATGATATTATCCAAATGATCCTTGATAATGCCGGTGTAAAAAAGGATAGCAAAGTTCTTGATGTAGCCTGTGGAACAGGAGTACTTATACCTGATTATTTATCGCGTGACGTAAGCGCTGTTACAGCCATAGATATATCTAGTGAAATGATTAAAATAGCACAGAGTAAGTTTAAAGATAAAAGAGTAGAATTCATCTGTGCAGATGTCATGGAATATGATTTATGTGATGGCTATGATTCGGTTGTTATATATAATGCGTTTCCGCATTTTACACAGCCTCGACAGACTTATAGAAATATTATCAGGAAAGCTGAAGGCTGGTGGAAGAATAACAGTGGCACATGGCATGAGTCGTGAAAAGATAGATGCACATCATAAGGGCCGTGCATATAAGGTGTCTGACGGACTAATGGAGGCAGACAGGCTTGCTGATATATTTAAAAAGTACACTAATGTAATAAATGTTATATCTGATGATAATATGTATCAGGTAGTTGGAGAGGTATTTTAATAAAATATAAAAAATATTTAAAAAGTGCTTTACAAATATGTATTTATAATGTAATATATATCAAGTCGGGTGACCGATATAAAACATATGAATACATATGAGCAGGCAGTCGTGGCGGAATTGGCATACGCGCTAGACTAAGGATCTAGTCCATATTGCTTGGGTGCGGGTTCAAGTCCCGCCGACTGCACTAAAAGCATCTACCATTTGGTAGATGCTTTTTTTGTAGGTAAAATCTGAAACTACAGAAAGATATAATAATCGCCATCCTCATCTGAGAATTTTTTATATGTAGTATGGAAAACATCTTCTATTATGTGACTGCTGATACATTCATCAGGTGTTCCATGTGCAACTATTTTTCTATCATTCATAATAACAATATTGTCTGATATTCTTATGGCATCAGAAAGCTCATGAAGTACAAGTATAATAGTTTTTCCTGACTGTCTTAGCTTTTTAAGCATGTTAAAAAAGTTTCTTTTTCCCTCAAGATCAAGATATGTGACAGGCTCATCCATAACTATAATCTGACTATCCTGTGCAAGTATCATAGAAAAGAATACACGCTGTCTTATGCCTCCTGATAAAGTATCAGCATTTTGCTCTGAATAAGCTGTGACATGGGTAAAATCCATAGACTGATTGACGATATCAATGTCTTCCTTACTTTTTCTTCGCGTAAATCCCAGATAAGGAAAACGTCCATGTTCAACAAGAGTTCTTACAGGAAGTACAGGTATAACAGTGCGTATCTGGGGAAGAAATGCAACTTCCCTGGCACGTTCCTTTAGCGGAAGTTTTAAGAAATCAATATCGTTTATACATATGTTTCCAGCGGTTACCTTAGCACTTGAGTTAAGACATGATAAAAGAGTGGTTTTTCCGCATCCGTTAGGACCTACTATAGTAGTTATATTTCCATCATTAAAGTCTATACTGATATCTTCTAATATATGTGTTCCTGAAACTGAAACACTGACATGTTTGTAACTAAGCATTTACCCTTCTTCCTCCTTTCTTTTTTTTAAGCAGCAGATACATAAAGAATGGTCCACCTACAAATGCCATGATTATGCCAGATGGAAGCTCAAAAGGTGCAGCTAAAAAGACGGCCTGTTATATCACATATAAGTACAAAGGATGCACCAAGCAGTACGCTGGTTGGAAGCAGAAGCCTTGCATCACTTCCAAACAGGTTCCGGCATATATGCGGAACTATAAGACCTATGAAACTTAACAGCCCGGCAAAGCTTACTATAAAACCTGCCATAATACTTGATAAAACAAGCAGAATAAAACGTGTCAGGGTTTACATTAAGTCCAAGAGAACGTGCATAATCATCGCCAAGTGACAGTATATTAAGAGGTCTTGCAAAAAACATAGTAATAATAACGGCTATGATAACACCGATACATGGAAGTAGTATTTTTTTATGGTCAGTCCTGAAAAGAGAGCCCATAAGAAAAGACGTAAGATTGATTGATATATCTGCATTTAAAAGCTTTATAGTGTTAATGCCGGCATTAAGAAAAGATGATACTGTAATGCCTGCAAGAACAATAGTTGTTCTTGAACTGTCAGCAAAATACGCAAGAGCATATATACATAAAGTAGTAAGCAGTGCACCTATGAATGCAGCAAATGATCCGGCATAGACTGAATTCGGAAATAAAAGCAGTGAGAGCATTACAAAAAATGCAGCCCCTGAATTCACACCTATAGTGTTAGGGCTAGCAAGGGCATTATTCATAACACTTTGAAGTATAACGCCGGCAACGGACAGTCCCATGCCAGCTATAATGGCTCCAAAGGTTCTAGGGATTCTTATATTCATTATGAGTATATATGTAACTGATGATTTATCTCTGCCTGTGAGACATTGTAGTATATCAGTGACATTAAGTCTTATACTTCCAAGCATTATACTAAGGAGTGAAGCAGTTATAAGCAGAATTATAAGAAAAATGATTGTACTTGTATTTTTTCCCATGTTTATAATGTGCTGTTTATTGCAGCTGTTATTGTTGTTGTTGTTAATGTTGCTGTAGCATTTCGAACTGTTATTGTTATTATCTGACATTATAATCCTCTTTTATCTATATTTATACATTATTCAGGAGCAGAATATCTTTTGACCCTGACATCTTAATATGCAATATAGACAGATTATCATATCATTTACATTTAATCAAATATAAAAAACACATTTACATACCAAATTTATATGAATAAAGTATTGACAAATACTTCCATAGAGATTAAAATCTATTCCATATTAAACAAGTAGGTTTATAGTTTATGCGATTGGAGATGAAGATATGAGATTTAATACTGCATTACTTCACGGAGATTTCAGAGGAGATAAGAAAACGGGAGCTACACAGACACCTGTATATCAATCCAGTGCATTTGAACATGCAAGTGCAGAAACTCTTGAGAAGATATTTAACAATAAAGCACCCGGTTTTTCATATAGCAGAATAAGTAATCCGACTGTTGATTCATTTGAGAAGAGAATGACAGCGCTAGAGGGGGGCGTAGCAAGTGTTGCCTGTGCATCGGGCATGGCAGCCATAACAAATGCATTTACTAATATATTAAGAAGTGGTGATGAGATAGTCTGCAGCGCAAGTCTTTATGGTGGAAGTATAGATCTGTTTAAGGACCTTGAAGCTTTTGGAATAAGGACACATTATGTTGAAAATAACAACATAGAGCAGTTTGAGGTTGCTACTAATGAACATACCAGATTGTATTTCGCAGAAACTATTGGAAATCCAAGACTGGATGTTACAGATATAAGGCTTCTGTCTTTGGCAGCCAACAAAGCAGGGGTACCGCTTATAGTAGATAATACTGTTGCGACAGCATATCTTATAAAACCGATTGAATACGGAGCAGATATAGTTGTTAACTCTACTTCTAAGTATGTGAATGGCAACAGTAATTCTATCAGTGGTGTTATAACTGACTCTGGTAATTTTAAGTGGGATAGTGTAAAATATCCAGGTATGAAAGATTTTGCCAGATTTGGTCCATATGCATATACAGCTAAGCTAAGAAATGGAATATATAGAAATACCGGTGCCTGTCTGTCGCCACAGAATGCTTTCTATAATATACTAGGCATAGAAACATTAGGACTGCGTATGGAACGCATTACTGATAATGCATTAAAGCTTGCAGAATATCTTGATAAGAATTATAATTTCTTAAATGTTAACTATCCTGGCTTAAAAAGCAGTGAATTCCATGAGATAGCACATAAGGAACTGCACAACGGATATGGTGGAATAATTACTATAAGAACTGGAAGCAAGGAGAATGCATTTAAGTTTATTGATGCATTAAAGCTTCCACTTAACGTTTCCAATATAGGAGATACCAAAACACTTGTTATTCATCCTGGTTCAACTATCAGTGTTCATAGCACTGATGAAGAAAAGAAAATAGCTGGTGTATATGATGATCTGGTAAGGATAAGCGTTGGAATAGAGGATATTGAAGATCTTATAGAAGATTTCACACGGGCAGTAGAATTCATACAGCATGCATAGAGGCTGGTCTGATATACAAACACATTATTAAACCCATAAAGGTTATGATGATTATATGAAATGCATATTCATATTGATGGTTATAATAGGATTAATGGGAAGACGGAGGAAATTATGGCTAAGATTGATTATTCAGCACTTAAAAAAGGGCGGATTTATGAGACAGAAACAGAAAGGATATTTTTCATTAAGAATCCAGGTTGTAGGTGGTAATCTTACATCTGAGAATATCAGGGCTGTTGCTGATGTTGCGGATAAATATGGTAAGGGATATGTACATATGACATCTAGACAGGGTGTTGAGATTCCTTTTATCAACTTTGAGAATATCGAAGAGGTAAGGGCAGAGCTTGCAGAGGGCGGAGTTAAGCCTGGTGTATGTGGTCCGAGAGTGCGTACAGTCACAGCCTGTCAGGGCAATACAATATGTCCTAGCGGCTGTATAGATTCATATGATATTGCAAAGAAGCTTGATGAACATTACTTCGGAAGAGAACTTCCACATAAGTTCAAATTCGGCGTTACAGGATGTCAGAACAACTGTCTTAAGGCAGAGGAGAATGATATCGGCATAAAAGGCGGTATGGAAGTAAGCTGGATTGAGGATAAATGCATCAACTGTGGGGTATGTGAAAAAAGCCTGTCGTAGGGGTGCTATAAGCTGTGCTAACAATACAGTTACGATTGACAGAACCAAGTGTAATAATTGTGGACGTTGTGTTAAGGCCTGTCCAACAGAGGCATGGGAAGGAAAGAGTGGTTTTATTGTATCTTTTGGTGGACTTTTTGGAAATCATATATATAAAGGTGAACAGCTTCTTCCTCTTATCACAGATGAAGAAACTCTTTTCAGAGTCACAGATGCAGCAATAGGCTTCTTTGAAAGAAATGCTAATGCAGGTGAAAGATTCAGACTTACTTTACAAAGACTTGGTGAGGATGAATTCAGAAAAGAAATTATGGCTGCTTACGAAGGTAAGTAGTATGCTGGCAGATACATCAGAGGTTTTATAGCCATCGTTAAGATATTCTAAAAGCTATGAATTTCTGATGTGCCTGGAATAAAAAATAAGAATTCCAGAATAAATTTTAAAATTCACATTGTATAACTGGAAATAATGTGGTAATATATAACATATAAACATATAAAGATACTAGGAATATAGATTAAAAGCACTAATACATATAATGAAATAATATTGTCGTGCTCTATGAAAGAAGGGAGAATAGTTATGGAAATAGAAGGAATTAGTATTGATGATACAGTTGATATAACTGATAAGGTATGCCCGCTTACATTTGTTAAAGCAAAGGTGGCTATTGATGAGCTGGATGATGGTGAGATTATTGCCATACGTATGAATGATGGTGAACCAGTAGCTAATGTTCCAAGAAGTATTAAAGAGGAAGGTCATCAGATACTTAAGCTTGTTAATAACGAGGATGAAACATATACGCTTATAGTTAAGAAGGTAGAAGATTAGAGCAGAAAAGAGGATTAATATGGCAGAAAGAATTAAGTTACAGGATTTTGATGAAAAAGTACTGAGTAGTTCACTTCCAGTTCTGGTTGATTTTTATTCTGATAGCTGTGTTCCATGCAAGCGCCTTGCACCGGTTCTGGGAACAGTAGAGGATGAGAAGGCTGGAAGTCTGGTTGTTTATAAGGTGAATATCAACTTCGATGCTGATGCAGCACAGAAATATGATGTAAGTGCGGCTCCAACGCTTGTGTTATTTAAGGATGGAGAAGAGAAGGCTAGACACACAGGTGTGTTAAAAAAGGATGAACTGGTAAGCTTTATAGAAGCTAATTCATAAGCTTTTAGCTGATAAAACATACTTTAGACATATCATTTTTAAGTTAAATATATTTAAGCCATAAAGGCAGGAAAGAGGTAAAACATGCAGTTAACAGTATCAGGAGTAAAGAAAGAATATGAAGATGGAATAACACTTCCAAAGCTTTTTGAAATTGAGAATGTAGAAACACCAGAATATGTAACAGTTTCAATTAATGAAGAATTCATTCCTGGTGACCAGAAGGAAACGTACCAGTTAAAGGATGGAGATAATGTTGAATTTTTATATTTCATGGGCGGTGGACAAAGATAATAAAGAAATTGCCATTTAATGAAAGAAAAATATAAGTTTAGAAGGAGAAAATATATGGCTTTATCAGATGAGCAGATAGAACGTTATTCGCGCCACATTATATTAAAAGAAGTTGGTGCTAAGGGACAGAAGAAATTACTTAATGCTAAAGTGCTTATAATAGGTGCAGGAGGACTTGGTGCACCAGCAGCTATGTATCTGGCAGCGGCAGGTGTTGGAACAATCGGTATAGCTGATGCTGACGAGGTTGATCTTAGCAACCTGCAAAGACAGATCATACATCAGACGGCTGATGTAGGAAAGGCCAAAGTCCAGTCAGCTAAGGAAACTATTAATGCGATGAACCCTGATGTCACGGTTAATACATATAGAGAGTTTATAACAAGTGAAAATATCATGGACATTATTAAGGATTATGATTTTATTATTGATGGTACTGATAACTTTCCAGCTAAGTTTTTGATTAATGATGCATGTGTAATGGCTAAGAAGCCTTTTTCACATGCTGGTATTATCAGATTCAAGGGTCAGCTTATGACTTATGTTCCTGGTGAAGGACCATGCTACAGATGTGTATTTAAGAATCCGCCACCAAAGGATGCCGTACCGACCTGTAAGCAGGCTGGTGTTATCGGCGCAATGGGTGGTGTCATCGGAAGTCTTCAGGCTATGGAGGCTATCAAGTATATCCTTGGAGTAGGAGAGCTGCTTACAGGATATCTTCTTACATATGATGCTATAACACAGGAGTTCCATAAGATTAAGCTTCCTTCCAATATAGATGGCTGTGCTGTATGTGGTAAGAATCCAACTATAACTGAACTTATAGATTATGAACAGGTAGTCTGTGAAGACCACTGATTTTAAGTTTATGTAATAAAAGGAAGGAGGTTTTGCAAGGTGATTACATTTAATAAAAATGATTATGATAAAATTCTTGAATATGCAAAGGTTAATCTTCCAGAGGAAGCCTGTGGTCTTATAGGTGGAACAATAGAGGATGGTAATAAGTATATAAAGAAAGTATATCTTCTGACTAATATTGATCATTCTAATGAACATTTTTCAATGGATCCTAAGGAGCAGCTTGCGGCAGTTAAGGACATGAGAGCTGAAGGATTAGTTCCTCTTGGCAACTGGCACTCCCATCCGGAATCTCCTTCAAGACCATCCGAAGAAGATAAGCGTCTTGCATATGACAGTAAAGCAAGCTATATGATTCTTTCTCTTATGAATGCAGATGAGCCGGTGCTTAACTCATTTCATATAGAAGGAAATGTGTCTGAAAAAGAGGATTTGCATATTATTTAGAGATATGATATATAATAATGGATGCAGGTAGTCGTTAATTCCGATTGCCTGCATTGTCTGTATAGATTATGAGTGAATTGTATAGCAATAGAAAGGTGCATTTATGACAGAATTAGAAAATATATATGATGTGGTTATAGTAGGTAGTGGACCAGCAGGTTTGTCAGCAGCTATATATGCTAAAAGGGCAGGACTGAATATTCTTGTAATAGAAAAGGAATATATGGGTGCAGGACAGATTGCATATAGTGATAAAGTAGATAATTATCTTGGTATTCCTGCGGTAAATGGTTTTGATCTTGGAGAATGTTTTAGAAATCATGCGATATCTTTGGGAGTGGATATAGAAGAAGGCGAGGTTACAGGAGTAACATGTACTGATGGTAAGATAGATACAGCTCCTGCAGGTAATAAGCTTTTTGTGGAAAACTATACTTTCAGATGGCACATATAAGCTTTCAAAAACAGTTATATACGCAGCGGGAAGTCATCATCGTCATCTTGGTATAAAAAGAGGAGGATGAATATATAGGAAAAAGGTGTTTCATACTGTGCTGTATGTGATGGTGCATTTTATAAGGATAAAAGTGTAGTTGTTGCAGGAGGGGGGAATAGTGCTCTGGGCGATGCTCTGTATTTATCTGATATATGCAAGGATGTGTATATTGTGCATAGAAGGGATGAATTCAGAGGTGATGCAGCTACTCTTAAAAAAAGCTCAAGGAGCGAAAGAATGTTCATATAATTACCAGCGTTAATATACAGGCATTAAGAGGGGAAAAGAAGCTTGAAGAGGTGCTTCTTAGTGATGGACAGGTCATAAAAGCAGCAGGACTTTTTGTTGCAGTTGGCATGGAGCCTGAAACAGATATTCTTAAAGGTGTTGTAGAACTTGATAATAAAGGATATGTTGTTGCAGCGGAGGATTGTGTTACATCAGCAGGCGGTTTTTATGCTGCAGGCGATATCAGGACAAAGCAGTTAAGACAGGTTATAACAGCTGCTGCTGATGGTGCCAATGCTGCATCACAGGTGATTAAGTATCTTAAATAATTCAATTGAAATTATCTGCTTTATATGTTATATTCATTATCCGGTTATGTTTAAAATGTTAAATAAAATGATGTGAGTGTCAAAAGTGAATTTTGCCACTTACTGATTTATACATGATTATTGGAGATATATATGGGTAATAATAACAAAAGAAAATCATCAGCTATGGATATGACAACAGGTTCTATTCCATTAAATATACTTAAATTCAGCATCCCACTTATGCTGGCACAGATACTTGAAGTGCTGTTTAATATGTCGGATGTTGCAGTTGTTGGAAAGTTTTCAAGCTATGAAGCACTTGGTGCAGTTGGTTCAACATCGCTTCTTGTTACATTATTTACAGGCTTTCTTATTGGCATGGGTTGTGGAGTTAATGTAAGAACGGCCCAGCAGCTTGGTGCAGGGCAGAAGGAAAATGTAAGAAAAACAATCCATACATCATTTATTTTAAGTCTTTTAGTTGGAATTATAGCGTGTGTGTTATGTATAACAGGAGCAAAATTTTTCTTATCACTTATGAATACAAAACAAGAGCTTATATCCGGAGCTGTTTTATATTTCAGGATATATGCGCTTGGAATGCCTGCTATGGCAATATATAATTTTGGCAATGCAGTTATGAGTGCAAGTGGAGATACGAAAAACCACTTATATATCTTTCGTTTGCAGGCGTTGTTAATGTATGTCTTAATCTTATATTTGTTATAGGAATAGGGATGGCAGAAGATGGTGTTGCATTTGCAAGTATTACAGCACAGTATATATCAGCTTTTTTGGTTGTTTTTAATCTGTTTAAAAGAAAAGAAGAAGATGTCTGCAGATTAAGAGTAAAGGAATTAAGATTATATAAAGGAGTGTCAAAGGTTATATTGATGCTTGGAATACCAGCCGGAATACAGAATGCTATATTTGCTATGGCTAACCTTTTTATACAGACAGGTGTCAACTCATTTAGTGCGGTTATGGTATCAGGTAATGCGGCTGCGGCCAATGCTGATGCACTGATATATAATGTTATGATGGCTTTTTATACAGCGTGCTCAAGCTTTATGGGACAGAATATGGGAGCACATAATAAGAAACGTATGTTAAAAAGCTATATAATAAGTATGTCCTATGCCTTTTTAGCTGCAGCTATATTAGGTGGGCTGCTTATTATATTCGGAAGACAGTTTTTATCATTGTTTACAAGTGAGCCACAGGTAGTGGAAGCTGGTATGCAGAGAATTATGATCATGGGTTTTTCGTATGCCTTGTCATCTTTTATGGATTGTACGATAGCGGCATCAAGAGGTATTGGAAAGACAATAGTACCAACTATAGTTGTTATTATTGGTTCATGTGTATTCAGGGTTGCCTGGGTATATACAATATTTGCATATGTCCATACGATTCCATCCCTTTTCTTATTGTATCCTTGTTCATGGATGATAACAGCAGCTGCGGAAATAGTTTACTTTATACGCTGCTTTAAAAAATTATCGTTTGATTGATTTGTTAAAGAAATTCAATCAAACGATAATTTTAATTTTAGTTAATTTTATTTGATTTCTTCTGCCATTTTTTCCATATCTGCAATATTAGTATCGTTCATTGTGGATTTTATTGTAACAATATCAGGACAGATTGTAATGTTTTTCATGCCCTCAAAGGCTGTCTTTAACCATCTTGCAGCAGTAGGAGCCCATGATCCGTTTTCTATGATTCCGACTTTACGTTTCTGGTAAGCTTTATGTGAAAGTCTGTTAACAAAATCCTCCATAGGTGGGAATACGCCGCCATCATATGAAGCTGCTGTCACAATAAGACGTCCATAACGAAAAGCATCTTCGACAGCTTCTGCCATATCATCCCTTGTAAGATCTGTAAATGCTACATTTTCATAGCCCTTTTCCTTGAGGATATCCACCATTTTTAAGGCAGCTGCTTTAGTGTTGCCATGGATAGAAGCACATGCTACAAGGATACCATCATCTTCTGGTTCATAACTGCTCCATGTAAGGTATTTTTCTATATAATAATTAAGATTATCCTTAAGGACTGGTCCATGAAGCGGACATATAGTTTTGATATCAAGACCGGCAGCCTTCTTTAATAATGTCTGTACAGGAGCACCATATTTACCAACTATATTAAAATAATATCTTCTTGCTTCACATGTCCAGTCTTCATCAGTACACAGTGCACCGAATTTACCAAAGGCATCTGCAGAGAAAAGTACCTTTTCTGTTGTTTCATATTCCAGCATGACTTCTGGCCAGTGAACCATAGGAGCCATTATAAATACAAGTTTATGCTTACCAAGTGAAAGCTCATCGTTTTCTGCAACAACCTGGCAGCGTTCATCAAGATTATCAATGTTGAAAAACTGAGGAAGCATAGCTTTGGCTTTAGCGCTAAGAACAAGCTTTGCATCAGGATATTTATCAGCGAGAGCCTCGATGTTAGCTGCATGATCAGGTTCTAAGTGAGATATTACGATATAGTCAACATCTCTGCCGTTAAGAGTGGCATTAAGGTTATTAAACCATTCCTCTGATTTTCTTTTGTCAATAGTATCCATGACTGCTACTTTTTCATCAAGTATTATATATGAATTATAAGCCATGCCATTAGGCACCTTGTACTGGCTTTCAAAAAGATCAAGAGTAGTATCATCAGCACCAATGTATTTGATTGAATCTGATATAAATGTGTCTGTCATAATTAAGACCTCCTAAAAATTTTTTTAATAATGATAATTATTACTGTTTTGCATTATAACATATATGGAAATAAATTCAAATATTAATTATCAATTTTTTCATCGATTCTTTTTTTGAGAATATCAAAAAGTTCATTTTCAGTGTTGATATTTTCATTGCCTAAGTCGGCACAGGCTGTTTTAATATCAAAGGGCAGTCTTTTTATCATTAAAAAGTATATGCTTTGGTGCAGCTTTTTTTGGAAGTAATTCAATACGTTCACAAAAGTTTTTATAATTAAGCTTGTTTTCAAGTACGAAAAACGTATCAGGACTATATCTTACAAATAGCAGATCAATATCAGTTTCATCATGAAAAATCTGGTTTAAAAAGAGAGTAAAGACTGCATATAATTCCTGAAGCAGCCATACTTCCTTCAGACTGGGTTATGTCATATAAATGCCTGATGTTGATAAGCGCTGTGTTTGATCTGTGGTTTTTCTTTGCTTCGCATATAAGGTTACGAAGATGTTCAGAAAGATAATCTCTGTTATAGGAATTGGTTTCTTTATCCTGTAGAAACTGACTGTTAAAAGCGCTGATAGCACTTATAAGCTTCTTTCTTGAATTATAAGAGTTATAACGGTTGTATGTGTAAGAAAAAAGCTTAGTTATCTCTAAAACAAGAGCTTTTCCATCAACAATAACAGGACGTGATGTTACCTGGTATATATTGTTATCAACTATATCAAGCTTTGACTGGGTCTGTTTTGTTATAAGAGCTCTTGCTGATGTACAGTTCTGGCATTGGTATGGAGCGTTCCATACATCATAGCATTTATTCGTTAGAGAAGTACCATCTGTTTTATTATCTTCAATCTGTGTTACGCAGCATTCAAATGGATTAACAAGCCGTACACTGTCAAATGAGCGGGAAAGTATATCCATTTCGTGTGATATTTCATTTTTTGTGTATGAAATTAACTCTTTATTGCTGTTTACAGAGTCATTAGTATGAATGTTTTCGTCATTATAAATATCATTATTATTCATAAACTGTTCCTGCCTTCTAAAGTTAAGTAGATATTAGCATAATTTTTAACGAATTCCAACTAATATTTGACTTTTATATGGCAAAATTGTATTTTATATATATTAAGATGTCAGGGGTTAAAAGGTATTCTGTCTCTTACATCAGATATAGACAGAAGGGAAGATGATAATGTTAGATAGTGTGTTAAATATGTCAAAAAAAAAACAGATAGAGGATGCTATCAGGATATTGAATCCGTGCATGAATGATTATTTATATGTGTTTGATCTTAAGGAAGATTATTATGTTATATCAAAGCATGCAACAGAAAGGTTTATACTTCCATCAGACAAATTCTATAACGCAACAAAGAAACATGAGGATTTCGTATGTCCAGAAGATATTTCTATGCTTGGTAAGGAAATAGAACTGATTAAAGCTGGTAAGAAAAAGTTCCATGACATGAAATACAGATGGCTGGATAAGCATAATAATCCAGTATGGATTAACTGCAGAGGTTCAGTTTTGTTTGATGAAAATACCCAGCCACATTACCTGGTTGGATGTATTAATGAAATAGGTGTAAAGCCGGAGGCTGACAACGTAAGTGGTCTTCTGGGTGAATATGCACTTGACAGATATATTAAAGATACCTGTACAGATAATATTCCTGATGGCTTCATTATGAGAATGAGTATAGATAATTTCAGTGCAATTAATGCAGATTTCGGAATGAGCTATGGGGATTTTATTTTAAAGAGAACTTCAGAATGTATATTAAAGAGTATAAAACCAACACAAAGACTTTTTAAGTCGGGATCAGATGAATTTATTGTTGTTGATTTTAATGGTTCTTCAATAAATGAAGCAATTGGTATATATAAACAGTGTAAAAAACATATTAATAACTTCATTGAAAGTAACAGATATAATCCTATATATACTTTATCAGCCGGTATTATTAATACAAGGGATATAACACTTGAAGAAGAAAACTATGTAAAGGCATCAGAATTTGCTTTTAAAAACTGCCAAAGATAATGGCAGGAATAATTATTATATATATAGTAAGCCTGATTATGACAGGTATAAAAGAAAGCTATATATAAGTAAAGCACTTCATAATGCTGTCAATGAAGATTTTAAAGGCTTTCAGGTGTTTTATCAGCCAGTTGTTGATGCTGTTACATATATGCTCATAGGTGCAGAAGCTCTTATGAGATTTTCTATAAAAAAAAGAAGGTGTGGATGAATGTGAATATATATCACCAGTGGAATTCATACCCGTTCTTGAAGAAACTGGTCTTATAATACCAGCCGGCAGATGGATACTTGAACAATCTGCAAAACAGTGCAGTATCTGGAATGAGCATGTAAAGGGTTTCAGGGTAAATATTAATGTGTCATATATCCGTGTTATGAAAAGTGATGTTTTTTCAGATATAATGTCGGTTATAGATAAATATTCATTACAGCCATCATGCATCGGAATCGAACTGACAGAAAGCGGATACCTTGACTCTAGTACACATTTTAATCATTTGTGGAGAATGCTAAAGGATAATGGTGTTTATGTTATTCTTGATGATTTCGGAACAGGATATTCCAATCTTCATTGCTTAAGTGATCTTAAGCCGAATTATATAAAGATAGACAGAACATTTACATTAAAGGCACTTAAAAATAAATATGATTATAAACTTATGACATATATAATAGATATGGCTCATTCGCTTGGACTTAAGCTGTGTATAGAAGGTGTTGAAACATCGGATGATTTAAGACAGCTAAGAGGACCTGGTGCTGATTATATACAGGGATATCTTTTTGGAAAGCCTTATCCGGCTGTGGAATTTGAAAAAGATATGTCAATGATGAAAAACTGAATAATGAAAGTCAAAATTAGATTTATGGATTAAAAATTAAACACAGGATTAATACTAAAGGGGATATATATGATATCCCGGAATGGAGGAATTATGGAAAATAAAGCTAAAACAGGCAGGAAACTTATAATGATGTCAGCTGAACTTTTTGCACCGGTACTTATAGTCATGATAGTTGTATTTATTTTATTAAATAATAATATTATTGGGGTTTTACCAGCATTTATTCTTATGCTTATAGTATTTGGCATAGTTCTTTTGCTTATTATTAGTATTATAAGGAGTGTTGTTATTCCTATAAGGGCTGCGATAACAGGAATTTCAGCAGATGATAAAGCAAATGAAAAGGTTAATAAAAACTTCAGAAGTTATCTTCAAGAAATGATGAGACAGGAGAACTGGTACGTAATATCCAGAATACGTTTGGTGGTATAACAAACACTATAACGGCAATAAGAATAGCAACAACTGAACTTGAACAGGTATCAGAGGAGTTTGTCAAAATGTTCAGCCAAATGCAGGAGGTTGTAAACAATACTAATTCGGCCGTGGATACAATTACTGATAATACAACAGTCCGTGGATAAGGTAGAGGATATAAAGGTGAAAACTGATTCAATAAGCAGGGCTGTAGATAATATACATAAGAATATTGAAGGGCTTAAGGAAAGCGTGGATACCGTTACTGAATGTAACGATAAAGCGGCAGACATCATGAAAGAACTTATATGTATAAGTGAGGAAAGCGGACACGCCATGGAAGAGGTCAGCAAAGAAACACAGCGTACAAACGAATCTGCACAGGAGATAAGAAAAGTAACAGAGATTATAGCTGGTATATCAAACCAGACGAATCTTCTTGCACTTAATGCCAGCATAGAGGCGGCAAGAGCAGGTGAGAATGGACGAGGATTTGCCGTAGTAGCTGAACAGATAAGAGCACTTGCAGATCAGTCAAGAGAATCAACTGAGCATATTAATAACATAGTTAATGGTCTTATTGAGAATTCTGATATAAGTGTTGAGACAGTTAAGAAGGTAACAGATGCATTTGAAAAAGCAGGATGCAAAGATTAAGGATACAGAGGCTATATTTGGAACACTTAATTCAGAAATAAACCGTGTTGGAGATGCAATAGGTGGAATAACAGGTGAAGTAGGTGATCTTGAAGACCATAAGAACAATATAGCTTTAGGAGTTGATAATCTTACAGAGTTTGCACAACAGAATGCACAAAGCGGAAAGATAACAAGGGATAATATGAAGGATCTGGAGAGTGTCATGGACAACTGCAAATCATCTACAGACAGAATAGTAGGTGTTTCTAACGAACTTGTTAAAGAAATAAAAAGTATTAGTAAAACAGGTCTTAAAAAAAATAAATCTAATAATGACTAAAGCGTAATAATTTTACGGTAAAAGGTTTAAAAGTCTTATCGTGTGGGTACGATAAGACTTTTTGGTTATTTTTGGTTAAAGATAAAGTTTATCACTAAGCGAAAAATATTTAATCAACTATTGACAAACACTTAAACATTTGTTTAAATGTTTATATAAGAAATGGTTCTATATGAATCAGATTATATATAATGTTGTTATAGAATTGTAAAGAAAGGGTAAGCATATACAATATATGCGGGTATTTATTATGAAGAAGACTTATGGAATCGAAGTAGACTGTGCTAACTGTGCTTTAAAGATGGAGGAGGCAGCTAAGAAAACAAGTGGTGTTAAGAATGCCACAGTTTCTTTTATGACACAGAAGATGAAAGTTGAATTCGAGGATGGTGCAGCTGCTGATACAGTTATGCAGGAGGTTTTAAAGAACTGCAAAAAGGTTGAATCAGATTGTGAGATTTTTTTATAAGCTGAATCTGATTGATATGAAAGGTTGTGGTTTATATGACTAAGAAACAAAAAAAGGTGCTTATAAGAATAATAATTGCTTCGGTATTGATTATTCTTCTTAAACTGGTATTTCATTTTGTTAATGTTAATAAGTATGTAGAACTTATCGCTTTTCTTGTTCCATATTTTGTTATTGGATATGATATATTAAAAAAAGGCTGTATATGGGATATTTAACAGACAGGTATTTGATGAGAACTTCCTTATGGCGATAGCAACAGTTGGTGCCATTGCTCTTGGCGAATATGTTGAGGGAACAGCAGTTATGTTGTTTTATCAGATAGGAGAACTGTTTCAAAGCTATGCAGTTGGAAAAAGCAGGAAGAATATCACAGCACTTATGGATATAAGACCTGATTATGCTAATATTGAGGTTGATGGGAAGTTAGAACAGGTTGATCCTGATGATGTTGAGGTTGGCAGCGTTATAGTTGTTAAACCAGAGAAAAGATTCCTATTGATGGCATTGTAGTAGAGGGAAGCTCTACACTTAATACAAGTGCCCTTACAGGCGAAAGTGTACCAAGAAGTGCTAAAGAGGGTGAAGAGGTTATAAGTGGCTGTGTTAATCTTACAGGACTTCTTAAGATTAAGACAGATAAAGAATTTGGTGATTCAACAGTATCTAAAATACTTGACCTGGTAGAAAATTCCAGTATGAAGAAATCACGTTCAGAAAATTTTATAACAAGATTTGCAAAAAGTGTATACGCCAGCTGTATGTATAGGAGCACTTGCACTTGCTGGTATTCCACCGGTAGTCAATTTTGTTATGGGGAATTCCTCTGAGTGGTCTAAGTGGCTTATAAGAGCACTGACAACACTTGTTATAAGCTGTCCATGTGCATTAGTCATATCTATTCCGCTTAGTTTCTTTGGGGGAATAGGTGGAGCATCTTCAAGAGGCATACTTATAAAAGGCTCTAATTATCTTGAGATTTTATCAAAGGCAAAATATATTGTATGTGATAAAACCGGAACACTTACAAAGGGCGTATTTGAGGTTACGGATGTTGTTACCGCTAATTCATATCAAAAAGAAGAACTTCTTAAACTGGCAGCATATGCAGAAAGTTATTCTACGCACCCTATAAGCAAGAGTATAAGGAATGCATATAATAAGGATATTGATACTAATGTTATATCTGATATAGAAGAGATAAGCGGACATGGTGTGTGTGCAGATATAAAAAGGCAGAAAGATTCTTGCAGGAAATAAAAAGCTTATGGAACAATATGGCATAGACACAACACCTACGCAGGCTTTTATAGATGAAAAAACAGGAACACTTGTGTATGTGTCAGTTGACGGCGTGTATGCAGGCTGTATAATCATATCAGATATAATTAAGCCAACATCTGCAAAGGCGGTTAAAGACTTAAAGAAAGCCGGAGTAAAGAAAGTTGTTATGCTTACAGGTGATTCAAAAGAAGGTTGCTGATGCCGTAGGAAAGCAGATAGGGGTAGATGTTGTTAAAAGTGAATTGCTTCCTGCAGATAAGGTTTTTGAGGTAGAAAAGCTTCTTGATGAAAAAGAGAAGAATGAAGTACTTGCCTTTGTTGGAGATGGAATCAACGATGCGCCTGTGCTTTCAAGGGCAGATATTGGCATAGCTATGGGAGCACTTGGTTCAGATGCGGCGATTGAGGCAGCAGATATAGTCCTGATGGATGATGATCCTTCTAAGATAGCAACAGCTATGAATATATCAGCAAAGACTTTAAAAATTGTACACCAGAATATAGTGTTTGCACTTATGGTTAAGTTTATATGTCTGTTTTTAGGTGCTATAGGTATAGCTAATATGTGGATTGCTATATTTGCAGATGTAGGTGTTATGGTGCTTGCTGTGCTTAATGCTACAAGATGCCTTGTATATAAGGATTAGATTAGTAAAATATTAATATGTTGACAAAAGGAGATACGCATGTCAGGAGTTAATCTTCCACATGATCATGGACAGAATATAGAAAAAGTGCTGGAAAGAATGCCAGATTCAGAGGAGTGTGTGTTAGTTGCTGAGGTATTCAAGCAGATTAGTGATGGCAGTAGAATACGTATATTATGGCTGCTGTGCCATTGTGAGGAATGTGTCAGTAATATAGCTGCAGCTATGCAGATGAGTGATCCGGCAGTATCACATCATCTTAAGCTTTTAAAAAAGAGTGGACTGATAGTCAGCAGAAGAGATGGCAAGGAAATATATTACAGACTTGCTGATACACAGACTGCACAGCTTTTTACATCACATAATAGAAGAAATGTTCAGGATCACATGTCCTCTTGGATAAAAAATGATATTAAAAAAAAGGTGCAATATAGACTATTGCATCTTTTTTATTTTGGGAAAGCTTGAAAATTTTTGTAAAATTGTTTATAAATCTTGTCATAAAAACAAAAAAAGTTATTCATTTTTAATATCATATGTGTTAAAATAGATTAAATTAATCAGTTATCAGATATAATATATTGAAATTTTGGAGGATATATGTATTGATTCTGATATTGATATAACATGAATATATTGTTAAGGAGAGTTTTTTATGTTTAATCAGTTATTTGGAAAATATCTTATTGAGAGTGATATTATTAGTGAGGAACAATATGAGGATATTCTTGCGAAAGTAGAAAAAAACACGTGCAAAGCTTGGTCTTATTGCTGTTTCAGAAGGTATCCTTACAAAGGAAAAAGCTGAACGGATTAATATACTTCAGACACAAAAGGATGCAAGATTTGGTGATATAGCAGTTGAAGAGGATATATCACTAAAGAACAGCTTGATATGATACTTTCAAAACAGGCCAGTCCATATATTAAGTTTATCCAGGTGCTTGAAGAGGTTACAGGTATCAAGCAGGATAAGATAGAGTTATACATAGAGGATTTCAGGAAAAGCATAGGATTTACATTTGATGAGCTTGAGTCACTTAAGAGCGAAGATATAGACAGTATAGTTCCTATGTTTGCTTATGCCGCTAATCCTTATGTTACAAGAATAGCCGCACTTGCTTTAAGAAATATAACAAGATTTGTTACAGATAATTATTATATCGGAAAAATAGAACATGTTAACAATTTTGATTACAGAGCTTTTTCCGGACAGCAATGTGAAGGTGATATTAATACAGTCATAGGCTTTGCCGTAAAGGATGATCCAGATGGATTTATAAAGATAGCTGCTGGATATTCAAAGCGTGGGGCATATACCTTAGGATTAGAAAGTTATGATGCAGTGGGTGAGTTTGTTAACTGTATAGATGGGCTTTTCTCATCAGCATTATCAGCTGAGAATATAGAAGTGGAGATTCTCCCACAGTTTTCATACGAGAATCAGATTGCAAAAGGCAGTGCCTATGTATTGCCTATATACATTAATGGCAAAGAGGTTTCATTGTATATTGCAGTAGACAGCGATGTAAGTATAGGACAGATGCCTGTTACAAGAAAGATGGCAGTTAAGGAAGGTAGTGTTGATGAGACAGGTGAAAAAAACAACAGTACTTATAGTGGATGATTCTGGAATGTCTAGAATGATGTTAAGAGATATATTAGAAGAAGCCGGTTATTGTATAGTCGCAGAAGCATCTGATGGTTTTGAAGGTGAACTTGCATATAAGCAGTATGAGCCAGATATAGTTACATTGGATATTACAATGCCTAATATGGATGGTATTGAATGTCTTGAAAGAATTATGGATTATAATCCTGATGCTAAAGTTATCATGATTACAGCAGCAGGACAGCAGAATAAGGTTATTAAGGCTTTAAAAATAGGAGCGAAAAAAGTTTGTTACAAAGCCATATAATGTAGATGATGTTCTTAAGAATATAAAAGAACTGGCTGAATGATATAAATAAACATATAAATATAAAAAAGAAAGCGTGTATAGCAGATCTCCCCAGCTGCTAACAGGCTTTCTTTTTATATGGATAACTTTTTACAAAGATAACCTGTTCACGTACTATAAAATAAGATATTATGGTTAAAATCTTATTATGCAGGTTATATGAAAATATGCTTACATAAATTCGGGATATATATGTTAAGCATATTTTTTTATATTATCATAGTACACATTATTTACATCCTACTTTAAGGGGGATTTTCTGTTGGATATAATTAATAACGTATTTTTTGCAATACAAGTCATCAAAAACTGAGGAAATTGTCAGTGAAATACTAAAAATCATATAGCCAGATTACATATTGTATGATATAATTAATAGCAATATATTTATTTATAGAAACGGAGCATTTATAATGGAAAAGTATTTTAAAGTAAAAGAGCATGGCTCTACAGTAAAGGTTGAGATACTTGCTGGTATTACAACTTTTATGGCCATGGCTTACATACTTATGGTAAACGCAGGTATGTTTTCGGCTTTACCAGAGGTATCTTATAATGCGATATATATCGCAACAGCATTATCAGCAGTAGTTGGTACTTTTGCTATGGCATTTCTTGCCAATCTTCCGCTTGGCTTAGCTTCAGGCATGGGACTTAACGCATTTTTGTTTATACAGCATGCTTTAATTTTGGACTCAGCTACGCTAATGCACTCGTGCTTGTATTATTAGATGGTATAGTATTTATAATCCTTACAGTAACAGGTATCCGCACAAAGCTTTTTACGGCTATTCCGGATGCTGTAAGAAAGGCTATTCCAGCTGGTATTGGTCTTTTCATTGCATTTCTTGGATTACAGAATGCAGGACTTATAGTTAATGATGAATCAACACTTGTTAATCTTTCATCTTTTAACATTCTTAATGGTAACGCATCATGGACGGATATTATGCCTAAGTTTGTTACTATTATTGCACTTGTTATTATAGCTGTACTGACTGTCAAGAATATAAAGGGGTCAGTACTCTGGGGTATTCTTGGTGGAAGTATTATCTATTATGTATTAGGTTTTACAGTGCCAGGTTTTTACGATGGCTTTTTTGATGGTATGACACTTAATCCTTTTGCAGCCTTTGGTGACTGGGCATCCGAGTCATTTGGTAAGGTGTTTACAGAAGGGTTTAATTTCTCAGGTTATCTTGCTGACCATACAAGCGCAGATCTTGTTCTTGTCATTGCAACAACAGCACTTGCTTTCTGCATGGTAGATATGTTTGATACTCTTGGAACTTTATATGGTGCATGTTCAAGAGGTGATTTACTCGATAAGGATGGACAGGTTCCTAACTTTGAAAAGGCTATGTTATCAGATGCCATAGCTACCTGTGTTGGTGCTATATGTGGAACATCAACGGTTACTACCTTCGTTGAGTCATCATCAGGTGTAGCTGAGGGTGGAAGAACAGGTCTTTCAGCATTTACAACAGGCTGTCTTTTCTTTATTGCCATGTTTTTAAGCCCTATAGCTGCGCTTATTCCAGGATGTGCAACGGCAGCAGCACTTATATATGTAGGTGTACTTATGATGGGTGGAGTTGCAGGCATTGACTGGAAAGACATTTCTGTAGCTGTTCCTGCTTTCCTGACTATTGCATTTATGGCTTTTGCATATAACATAAGCTATGGTATTGCATTTGGTATTTTATCTTATGTTCTGATTAAGGTATTTTCAGGTAAGGTTAAGGAAGTTAAAGCATTTACATGGATTATTGCTGTATTATTTTTGTTAATGTTCTTCCTTACGCATTAATGTTTTAAACAATATGTTTGTTTGTATGTGTGTTGAAATTTGCTTTTGACACGTATATAATTCTATTATATAATAAACACAGGATAGTTATGGGGGCATACACTATGTAGCCCCCATAATCTTTTGTATTATGGTACGTGATTATGATAAAGGACATTTTTTTGATGCAGGGATTAAATATTTGGATGCTGGCATCTTATTATTTATTTGACAGGAGATAGAGATATATATGGATAATATAAGAGATTATCTTAAGGATAATATACTTATAACGGATGGAGCGTTTGGTACATATTATGCTGGATTATATGATACACGTGAGCTTCCCGAAAAAAGATAATATAAACTATAAGGATAGAATTACGGCTATCCACAGGGAGTATATTGAGGCTGGTGCCAGACTTTTAAGAACTAATACATTTGCCAGTAATACGATTAATCTTGATACTGATATAGAAGGTGTAAGAGCCAATATTAAAGCAGCTGTGCAAAATGCCAGACAGGCAGCTTTATTATCTGGAAAGGAGGTTTATATTGCAGCAGATATAGGACCTATACCAAACGATAATATGTTTGACCGTCAGATAACAGAGAATGAATACGTCCAGATAGTAGACACATTTGCTAAGCTGGGGGTTAATATATATGTGTTTGAAACATTTTCTGACATTTCCCATATTATAGAAGCAATCAAGGCTGTTCCAAAGGATGCCTTTATTATAGTGCAGTTTGCTATTAATCAGTATGGATACAGCAGTTCTGGACTTAGTGCAAGAAAAAGCTTATATCACTGGCTGATGAAATAGATAGTATAGATGCTGTTGGTTTTAACTGTGGCATTGGTCCTGCACATATGGAGCAGTTCGTAAGCAGAAATAGAAAATACACAAAAAAAATATTCACTGCACTTCCAAACGCAGGATATCCACAGGTTATCAGTGGAAGAATGGTGTTTTCAGATAAGAATATAGAATATTATTCACAAAAGGTATGTGATCTTGTCAGGGCAGGTGCAGATATAGTTGGTGGCTGCTGTGGAACAACACCAGATTATATAAAAAATATATCTGAAATGATACGTTCATCACATATATCATGCAATATAAATATTGATACTGATGGTGATTTTAATAAAACACCGGTTAAAAATAGTGCTTTTTATTGTGGTAAAGAAGGAAAGAAGCTCATAGCTGTTGAACTTGCACCTCCTTTTGATAGTGATGCTGACAAGCTTATGGATGCAGCACATTATTTAAAGGAAAAAAGGAGTTGATGTACTAACATTTCCTGATTCACCATCTGGCAGAACGAGAGCTGACTCTATTCTGATTGCAGCTAAGGTGTCACGTCAGACAGGAATGTGTGTTATGCCTCATCTTTGCTGCAGGGATAAGAATGCCATAGCTATAAGATCACAGCTTCTAGGTGCACATATTAATGGAATTAATAATTTCCTTGTGATAACAGGAGATCCTATTCCTCAGATGATAAGAAGCAGTGTTAAGAGCGTGTTTAATTTTGATTCTGTAGGACTTATGAATATAATAGAAGATATGAACGAAGATCAGTTTAAGTATGAGCCTATAGTATATGGTGGTGCTATTAACCGGGAAGAAAAAAGACTTGATATAGAGATATCACGCATTAAGAAAAAAATGGAAGCAGGAGCAGCTTTTTTTATGACACAGCCAGTTTTTTCTGATGAAGATATTAAACGTCTTAGTACCATAAAAAAAGAAACAGGTGCACGTATATTATGCGGTATTATGCCACTTGTCAGTCTTAAAAATGCAACATTTATGAAAAATGAGATGGCAGGAATAGATGTTACTGATGAAGTTCTTTCAAGATATAGTGAAGATATGACTAAAAAAGAAGGAGAGGCTGCCGGAGTAAAACTGCAGTTGATATGATAAATAAAACTAAAGATATCGTTGATGGATATTATTTTTCGTTTCCTTTTAACAGGGTATATATGCTGGAAGATATACTTAGTATGAGCCAGATTTAATTATACGGAGGTGATATAAGTGAATGAGGCACAGGTAAAACACTTTATATTAGTAGAACGTAAAAAGGGTACATCTATAGAAGAACTTATATTTATTCTTCATGATAATGGAGTGCCGGAGTATGAAATATCAAATTATTTGGAAATATCAATAAAATATGTTGAGGAAATACTTAGTGATTATTAAGCATATGTGTGCTCATAGGATTCAAAGGATTATTTAATTGATTTTTAAGAAAATGAATACAATTATAATCCTTTGATGCTTGATAATATGGCATTTCAGCGATATAATCATAAAAAAGATTATTTTATTGGGAGGTGCCTTATGGAAGTATATGAGATGCCTATAACTTTAGAAGAAGCCAGAAATTATCATAAGGTTATATATCAGCTGAAGATGCTAAGTCCGGTTGAGTGGATTAAAACATATATTTATACTGTGATATTCAGTTTGATTTTTTCATTTATATTATTTACATTTTCAACGAATATTGCACTTACAATGTGGGTTTCAACCAGTATTATAGTTAAGTTAGTTGTTTTTGCCATAGCTTTTATCCTTGTTGCCATGCAAAGATCAAAGAATATACAGTTGAAAGCTATGCTTCAGAAGTATTTTATCAATAATATTCCACAGGAGTTCCTTGTGGGTGGTATTCAGTTAAAAAGATAAAAGTGTCTAAGGATTCATTGAAGGTATATTATAGAAAATTCCAGACACCAGATTTATAGTGTATGTTTATAATCAAGATATAAGCTCCTTTTTTTCGTTTGTATATGCAGGAAAGGAGCTTTTTAAAATTACAATATTTAATATTTAACAGATGGGAGATTATATATGAGTTTATTAAATGTAGAACATCTTACACATGGTTTTGGAGACAGGGCAATATTTGATGATGTTTCCTTCAGGTTATTAAAGGGGAGCATATAGGTCTTGTTGGAGCTAATGGTGAGGGTAAATCCACATTTATGAATATAATAACTGGAAAGCTTATGCCAGATGAAGGTAAAATAGAGTGGGCAAAAACATTAAAACAGGTTATCTTGACCAGCATTCGGTTCTTGAAAAGGGTATGACAATAGGTTCTGTTATGAGACAGGCATTTGATGATCTGTTTGATATGGAAGCACGCATGAATGAAATATGCGATAAAATGATGGATGCTGATGAAAAGCAGATGGAAGAATACATGGAAGAGCTTGGTACTATCCAGGATCTTTTAACTAATCATGATTTTTATATGATAGATGCCAAGGTCGAAGAGGTTGCAAGGGCTTTAGGACTGCTTGAGCTTGGACTTGATAAGGATGTTACAGATTTAAGTGGTGGTCAGAGAACCAAAGTGTTATTAGGAAAGCTGCTTTTAGAAAAGCCAGATATACTTTTACTTGATGAGCCTACTAATTATCTTGATAAGGAACATATAGACTGGTTAAAAAGGTATCTTTTAGATTATGAAAATGCTTTTATTCTTATATCGCATGATATACCTTTTCTTAACAGTGTTATTAATATAATATATCATATGGATAATCATGAGCTTAACAGATATGTAGGTGATTACAACAAGTTTATGGAAGTATATGAGATGAAGCAGGCACAGCAGAAGGCTGCTTATGACAAACAGCAGAAAGAAATAGCTGATCTTAAGGATTTCGTTGCAAGAAATAAGGCAAGAGTTGCTACAAGAAATATGGCTATGTCAAGACAAAAAAAGCTTGATAATATGGATATGATCGAGCTTGCAGAAAAGAAACCAAAGCCGGAGTTTAACTTTAAGATTGCAAGAACACCAGGAAAGTATATATTTACAGCTAAGAATCTTGTTATTGGCTATGATGAACCACTTTCAAAGCCACTTAATTTTGAAATGGAAAGAGGAAAAAAGGTAGTACTCACAGGTGCCAATGGTATTGGAAAATCAACATTGTTAAAAAGCCTGTTAGGAATCATAAAACCGATATCAGGTGAAGTGGTTATTGGAGATTACTTAGAAATAGGTTATTTTGAACAGGAAATGTCTAAAGACATAGATACAACCTGTCTTGAAGAAATATGGCAGGAATTTCCTGGATATACACAGTATGAGGTCAGATCGGCACTTGCCAAATGTGGGCTTACAACTAAACATATTGAAAGTAAGGTTCGTGTGTTAAGTGGTGGTGAGCAGGCTAAAGTCAGGTTATGTAAGCTTATAAACAGAGAATCTAACATTCTTGTTCTTGATGAACCTACTAACCATCTGGATGTTGATGCAAAAGATGAGCTTAAAAGGGCGCTTATTGAATATAAAGGAAGTATTCTTATGGTATGCCATGAGCCGGAGTTTTATGATGGTCTTGCAGATGATGTATGGGATTGCAGCGAGTGGACAACAAAGTTATTTTAGTTATATGTAACGATTAATAATAAGAGGTGGGAATTATGAAGATAGGTATATTTGATTCAGGTATAGGAGGATTATCATTGCTTCATCAGGCAATGATAACTCTTCCTGAGGTTGATTATGTGTTTTATGCTGATGTTGACAATGTTCCATATGGTGAAAAGACTAATGAGCAGATACGTGAATATGTAGACAGAGCAGTAGGCTTTCTTGTAGATAAGGGCTGTGAGGCAGTTGTGCTTGCCTGTAATACTGCTACAAGTGCTGCTATTACATATCTTCGTAATAAATACCAGCTGCCCATCATAGGCATAGAACCAGCTGTTAAACCGGCATGCCAGCATAACAGGGATAAAAGGATAATGGTAGTAGCAACACCTGTCACTGCAGCAGGTGTTAAGCTTAAGAATCTTATAATGAAATATGATATTAATCATAAGGTTGATGTTGTAGCACTTCCAAAGCTTGTAAGATTTGCGCAAAGGACGAATTTAATTCTGTTAATGTAATGAATTATCTAAACAATGAGTTTGCCGGCTATAACTTTAATGATTATTCTGAGCTTGTATTAGGATGTACGCATTTTAATTACTTTAAGGACTCATTTGCAAAGCTTTTTCCATCTGATATAGAAATAATAGATGGAAATACAGGAGTATCAAATAACCTTAAAAATACACTTATAAAGAATGGAATAATAGAAAATACACATAATGAAATAAGAGGTAAAGTCGAATACTTTTTATTCAGGCAGGGCCGTTGATAATAAGGAACATGAGCATATCAGAAATCTTCATAAACGACTTGAAGTTATGCGTAAGATATAATGAGCGCAAAAGAAAAGGAAGCGGCTGCGAAGCAGACATTTACTTTTCTTGCGCCATTAACGAACGAACAGCCATGCGAAGCAGGGCGGGATAGCGCATAGCGCGGGTTCGTGAGTGTACGGGTTAAGAAAGAGTAAATTAAGATATAATGAGCGCAAAAGAAAAGGAAGCGGCTGCGAAGCAGACATTTACTTTTCTTGCTTACTTTTATCATATAATAACAGGAGTACATTATGTCAGTTAAACACATGTATATTGCCATTGATTTGAAAACATTTTATGCTTCAGTCGAATGTGTAGAACGTAACATGAATCCATTAGATACGAATCTTGTTGTTGCAGATGCATCAAGAACAGAAAAAACAATATGTCTTGCAGTATCTCCTTCACTTAAAGCATATGGAATATCAGGAAGGGCAAGACTTTTTGAAGTAGTTTCAAAGGTTAATGAAATCAATGCAATGAGGCGTACACAAGTTTATGGACATAAACTTAAGGGGAGTTCATGTTTTGCCTCAGAGCTTAAAAGCAATAAAGAACTGGAACTGTCATATATTATTGCAACACCAAGAATGTCTTTGTATATGAAGTATTCAACGTATATATATAATATATATCTTAAGTATGTGGCAGCTGAAAATATACATGTTTATTCAGTTGATGAGGTGTTTATAGATATCGGGGCGTATCTTGGAATATATAATGTATCACCCCGTGAACTGGCTATGAAGATGATAAAGGATATTTATGATGAAACAGGAATAACAGCCACTGCTGGAATTGGTACCAATCTTTATCTATGTAAGATTGCCATGGATATAGTTGCAAAACATATGCCAGCAGATAAATATGGTGTAAGAATAGCCGAACTTGATGAACATAGTTATCGTGAGCAGTTATGGGGGCATAAACCTATTACTGATTTCTGGCGTGTTGGTCCAGGATATGAAAAAAAGCTGTATGAGTATGGCATGTATACAATGGGTGATGTTGCAAGATGTTCTCTTGGATCTGATAGTGATTTTTATAATGAGGAACTTTTATATAAGCTTTTTGGTGTTAATGCAGAACTGCTTATCGACCATGCATGGGGGGTATGAACCTTGTACAATAGCAGATATAAAAAAGCTATAAGCCAGAGTCTAACAGTATAGGTTCAGGACAGGTGCTGCATTGTGCCTATGATTTTGAAAAAACAAAACTGGTTGTATGTGAAATGGTAGATCTTCTCATGCTTGAGCTTATAGATAAAGGGCTTGTGACAGATCAGATAGTACTCACTATCGGTTATGATATAGATAATATAACTAAAACATCTGGTAACAGAGAAGGAACTTATTCAGGTGAAATAGTAAAAGACAGATATGGAAGACGTATTCCAAAGCATGCACATGGAACGGCGAATCTTGGAAGATTCACATCATCTGTCAGATTAACAACTAATGCTGTTGTTAAGCTTTATGATGAGATTGTAGATAAAAGACTTATGTCAAGACGTATAAATATAACTGCAAATCATGTTATAAAAGAAGAAGATGCCATGGTTAAACAGGAGTGCAGACAGCTGGATCTGTTTACAGATTTTATGGATAAAGAAAGTCATAATGAAGAAGATATGCAGCTGAATAAGGAAAAACAGGTTTTAAAAACCATGATTGATATAAAGAAAAAAATATGGTAAGAATGCTGTTGTAAGAGGAATGAATCTAAAAGAAGGAGCTACTGCTATGGATAGAAACCTCAGATAGGTGGACATAAAGCATAGAAAAAAGGACAGGAATTATGGCAGAGTGTATTAAATATAGTGACATTATCAATAAAAGCCGTCCAGTATCATACAGACATAAAAAAATGTCTAATTATGAACGGGCAGCTCAGTTTTCACCTTTTGCTGCATTAACTGGATATGATGATGCTATAGTTGAAACAGCAAGACTTACGGACAGCAGAATAGAACCTGATGAAGCTGCAATCAATATTTTAAACGAAAAATTTGCTATATTAAGGGAAATGCTTAAGAATAAAACCTATGATGTATCAGATACTTCATGTAAAGTCACAGTTACGTATTTTGTGCAGGATGAGTTAAAAGAAGGTGGCCATTATGAAAGGTATTCTGGTTATGTGAGAACTATTGACGACTATGATAGAATATTAATAATGCATGGTGGAAAGAACATAAAAATTGCTGATATAATTGACATTATAGCTGATATATATTCAGATGTCTTGTAAATCCAGTGAATGCAGTGTATAGTTATGAACAGTAAATAAGCAAAATAATGAGGCAGGCATAAGAAGATGAAGTTAAGAGTTCCAGATTATTATGATGAGTTTCAATGTATAGCAGATAAATGCAGTGATAATTGCTGTATAGGCGGCTGGGAAATAGATATTGATGAAGATACTTATGAACGTTACCGGCAGATGAGCGGTGAAACAGGTGAAAAATTAAGAAGCAGTATAATTCAGACTGAGGATGGTGATTATTGTTTCAGGCTTATAGATGGCAGATGTCCAATGCTTACAGAAGAAGGCTTGTGTGTCGTACATAAAGAGCTTGGTGAAAAATATCTTGGTGTTGTATGCAGCCAGTTTCCAAGATATTCAGAATATTATGGTACTATAAAAGAATCCGGAATAGGCATGGCCTGTGAAGAGGCTGCAAGAATAATGTTATGCAAAAATCGTAAATTTACATTAAATATTAGTCCTTTAGAAGAGGAATATGAACAGGATTCAGAATATGATAGTGAATATGCTGCAAAAATATTTAATGTACGTGAAGCAGTTTTTAAGATATTATGTAAAGAAGACTTATCTGTTAATGAAAAACTTATAGTTATATTGTCTTTGGGAAATGAAGTTCAGAAAATTATTAATGATGGTGAATATGATAAAATAAAAAAGATATAACAGCAGTGTACACAAAAAGAATATGGTGTTGATCTTCTTGAAGATACTAGAAGTATGTTTGATAATGGTGAATTTGACAATATATCATTGCATGATAGTATCAGACAGATATTAGTTCCATATGAGGAAATGGAGATACTTAACGATACATGGGAATCTATGTTAAAAGATGTAATATATAGTCTTTTTGAACAGATGGATAAAGATGAATATACTGCCTTAAGTGAAGAATTTTCTACATATATTTCCAGCAGGGAATATGAATACAGACAGCTTCTTGAGTACTATGTGTTCAGATATTTTGCTAAGTCTATATATGATTATGATGTTCTTGGCAAATGTCAGATGCTTGTAACAAACTTTTTTATGATAAAACAGATGGATATGTTAAAATGGCTGGATAATCATAGAAATTATTCTTTTGATGATAGAATGGATATTGTACATATATTTTCAAGACAGGTAGAGTATTCAGAGGAAAATATAGAAAACTTATATGAAGATTTTATATTTGATGATGTATTTAATCCTGACAGTTTAAAAGCAATATTATGGCTTGATAGTGATAGTATGTAGTTAATCATGCTTTATTTTATATAAAATAAAAAGCACATTAAAATAAAGATAAGGTTAGGTAAAATTAGATAAAGAAAGATAAAGTTAGTCAAAGTTAGTTAATGTTAGATAAACAGGGAGACACGAATGGGTATAGATTCTGAATATTATAAAGAAAAAAACAAAAAGAAACTTATTAAATTAAGACAGCTTGAATCTGTTATGCCTCCGTATGTCGTATCGTATCTTAATGATAAGGAATTATCATCACAGATTAACACGGTTATTGCATATGCATATGACCTGCAGACTTTTTTCAGGTTCCTGACAGAGAAAAATAATCTGCTAAAAAATACAGCAATAAAGAATATAAGCATAGATTTTCTTGAATGCCTGACATTTGAAGATATCAACGAATATCAAAGGTATTTAAGGTTCAATAGTTCAGTTGATGGAAGCAGCCATCAGAACCAGGGATAAGGCTATTGCAAGACGTATGGCAGCACTCAGAGGTTTATTTGAGTTTTTATGTCTTCATCAATATATGAAAAATAATCCTACAGTAGGTGCAGCTAAACGTATTAAGATGCCACAAAAGGATATTATACGTCTTAATGATGAGGAGGTTAATACATTTCTTAATGTTGTTTCAAATACAAATATAAAGGGAAATAAGCTGCAGATTGAAAAGTGTAAAAAAACACAGCTAAGAGATACAGCACTTATTACATTACTTCTTAATACAGGAATCCGTGTATCTGAGTGTGCAGGCTTAGATATTGATGATATTAATTTTAATTACAGAACTATTAACATAGTCCGTAAAGGTGGTTCCGATGCACATCTTTATTTTAACGAAGCAACTAAGAAAGCATTAAAGGATTATATAGAGAATGAAAGACCTTTACTTCTTGGAAATACGGAATCTGATGAACAGGCAGTATTTATATCTATGAAAAAAAGCCGTATGAGTATCAGTGCTATTGAACGTATGGTGAAAAAATATGCTAAAAATGCAACACCAGATAAAAAAATATCACCTCATAAGATGCGTAGTACTTATGGTACTGCTTTATATAAGGACACAGGTGACATACGACTTGTAAGTGATGTCCTTGGGCATAAAGATATTAATACAACTGCTAAGCATTATGCAGCTATGGAAGAAGAACACAGGAAGCTTGCTGCAACGATTCCTCTTTATCAGGAAAAAAAAGAAGAAGAATAATAGTATGTGTGATAGCAGATAAATATAACGCTGATAAATCCTCGTTTATCAGCGTTATGTTTCGCCCTGCTACGCAGCCGCTTCCTTTTCTTTTGCGCTCATTACATTATGGTTTGATTTTTTAAATTCTGCACTCACGAACCCGCGCTACGCGCTATCTCGCCCTGCTGCGCATGGCTGTTCGTTCGTTAATGGTGCAAGAAAAGTAAATGTCTGCTTCGCAGCCGCTTCCTTTTCTTTTGCACACATTATATCATGATTTCGGATTTTTCTTTGCTCTTGTCTACTATAGCATTCAGTTTTCTGCATGGTTTTGCAATTACAAGTCCAATAAATAAACATATGCCAACATATACTAAAAGTGCAAGTATACATTTCCAGTAGTACCAGCTATATGTTCCACCTACACATTCTCTTAAAGCATCCATTGCATATGTGAATGGCAGGTACTTATAGATGGCCTGATATATGGCTGGAAGACACTGGATAGGGAAAGTACCTCCAGCACCAGCAACCTGGATAACCATTATTACTACAGCGGCTGCTTCACCGACATTTTCAAATGCTACAGTAAGTGAATAAGTTATCATAGTAAATACAAATGAAGTAAAATGCAGCTGCAAACCAGAATTTGAATGGATGTATACATTGTATTCCTATAAAAAATAAATCCCCAAGTGTAATCAGTAATGCCTGTGCCTGTCCTATAAGAAAGAATGTAATGTATCTTCCAAAGAACGCTTCTACTGAATTTACTTTTATGCCATCAAAAGGATGAACCTTTACATGAATAATAGCTACTAATATAAGAGCCCCAACCCATATAGAAAGTACTGAATAGAATGGAGACATTGCTGAGCCATAATTCGTGATTGGATATAAATCTTCTGTTGTAATTGCAACTGGTGCTGATATAAACGATGCAAGTTCATCTGTGTTAAAAGATATGGCAGTCTGTAATAACGAGTATACTCCACTGTTTTTGAATTCCACAAGTTTATTAGTTGTTTCGTTTAAGTTATCTTCAATATTTCTGACCATGACAAGTGTATTGTTTATTGATTCACCCATCTGGCTTATTGATTTGTTAAAGTCATCAATGTTATATCCCATGTCATTATATATAGAGGAAATAGAATTCATATATCCACTCACCGCATCAATATCATGGGAAATTGTTGAAAACAAGGATGAATCTATAAGGGAACTTTGTCCTATAGTTTTGTTAAGTTCGTTAAGTATAGCGCGTTCACCTTCGAATGTACCTGAAATATCAGGACTTATACCTTTTGCTGTATCTGCACTGGTTTGTGCAGTAGTCATTATGTTTGATAGAGCAGAAAGTACATTGTCAAAAGTGACAACCTGTGTATTGATAACCTGGAACTTAGCTATAAGTATATCAATTAGTGAATTGTTCATAGAATCTGAACCAGACTCTAATGTGGAATCAGCTTTATTTTTTGTTACCTATATTGTCGGCGACATCAGCAGATTTCATGATAGCTTCTGTTAATGTGCTGATGAATGTCGCATTAACCTGTTGTTGGACAGCGGTTTTTGCTTTATCTGTAATCTTTGGTGCTATGGCATTTTTTTTCTGGTTTGTATAGTATATTATTTCAGGGTGTGTCATATTATCAGCAAGAAAACTTACCATATCTTTAGAAAAATCCGCTGGCATGATAAGTGCTGCATAATAATCACCAGACCATACTCCTTCTATAGCTTCGTCAGTAGAATCTGTAAATACCCAGCCTATTGTATCGTTAGTTTTTAGTGCTTCAACAATGTTTGTGCTTATATTTATATCCATACCAGATATATTAATTCCGGTATCATCATATGCAACTGCAACTTTAATATTGGAAGTTGATTCAGGACCATATGGATCCCAGTTAGACAATATATTAAACCATGCATATAAAGAAGGAAGTACAGCAAGTCCCATAACGACTACCAGTGCCACTACATTACGTCCTATATGTTTACAGTCGTTTAAGAAGACTTTTATTATATTTTTCATTATCGGACAGCCTCCTTACTGGAATTATCTGGGTTAATTGTTATACAGACAGCGTTTGTTTTATTATCAACGCTTATTGTCACTTTGTTGTTGCCGGTTTGTTGTCTATAACTATATTCTGACAGTCAGATGATACATTATCTGATATATTATTAGTTATATTTTTAGGCATATTATTAGTTGTATTATTAGCTATATTTTTATTTATATTATCATGTACATTTTTATCTGCGTAATCAGTTATAGTGTTTTTTTCATTTATATCACTATCAAAATTATCAGATGTATCCTCTGTTATATTTTTTTTAACATGTTCAACAGGACTTACATAGTTCATGGCAATATCTTTGATTACTTTTGTTGTATCAATAAGTGCATCGTTATCAGAATTATCAATAATACCTTTCAGGTTTTCGGTCATTTGTAATCTTTATATTCTATTGCAATCGGTATCCGCTTATTATGAATAACGAAGCAATCCACATTACTAGAAATATTACTTTTGAACTATTTACAACAAATAACAAAATAAGAAATATAATAGGGATGATAAGCATGGCGATTATTCCATATTTTATTCTGTCTTTATTACGCTTATGTTCTTTTTCATAATATAAGCGGATCATCTCAATTGAACTGTTAAGAACAGTCTGTTTATCAGCTTTTAACATGCTGCCTCCAATCTGTTAACTTGTATTTGGTTATTTACATCATCTTTGTATCATGCATACGATGGTGCATATAGTGGTTTAGCTTCATAAAAGGTTTTCTTATAAGTAATCCTAAGAATAAAGTACCGATTACAAAAATCATAAGCTGTCCCATGAGAATGAAGTAATCATATCGATAGAAACCACTGATACATTCTCTTATTGCATTAATAGCATAAGGGAATGGAAAATATATATATACATTTCTAAAGAACGATGGTAATAATTCAATAGGATATGTACCACTTGAACCTGCTATCTGTATAACTACAAGCACAACAGCTAAAGCCTTACCAACATCACCAAAGGATAGAGTAAGTGTATATATAAGCAATGTAAATGCGAAGCTGACTATTGAAGCAGTAAGCATAAATATACCCTGGATGTACACAATATATCTTAAGAAGATATAAATCACCAAGAACGGTAATTATAGCCTGAATCTGTCCCATAAGCCAGAATATGAGGTATCTGCCGAAATATTTCTGCGTAAGTGTAGCATTCTTAAATTCATCAAGCTCGTCGAGATGTTTTAATAAGAGCTGTAAGTAAAAGTCCTCCAACCCATAGAGCCAGAGTTGTATAGAAAGGTGCTACAGCTGTACCATAGTTGACTGCTTCATATACATTCTGTGTTGTAACTTTTACTGGTGATGAAAAAAAATTCACCATATTCAGAAGAATCTTTATCAAGCAGCTTCTGCATAATCTCATATTTACCATCTGCTTTTAATTCATCAAGTTCTTTATCTGCTTTATCAAGAGTGTTTTTAATGTTGTTTATAAGGTTTGACATTGTGTCAAGAGTTATATTGACATTTGTAAGTGTACTATCAGCTCCATTAATAATAGTGCTTACTGATGTCAGATTATCAGATGCACTAATAAGTGAATTATATATAGAGCTTATAGATGTTTTAAACAGGTTTCCAGCCTGGTTAACAGAACCGCTTACGCTTGTTTTTAATATATTATTGAGTGAGCTTATGCTTGTCTGGCATTGGGCAAGTACATTATCAAGATATATAAGTAAATCCTGCGGTTTAGTGTCAGACTGCATATACCAGTTTGTAAATGTTTCAAGAGTCTGTGTGGCGCCCTTTATAAGCTCCGGCATAAGATTAAGTGAGCTTATAAGACTATCATATAAAGCCTGGTTATAACCGCCATTATTAAGATCTTCTTCCTTGAAATGTTCTAATACAGGCGTTAAAGTTGCTGCTAACTGCTCACTGGCATTAGAGGCATTATTCATCTGGTTTATAAGATCATTAAGTGCTTTTACTATATCGTCTTTATTTACTGCAGAGCCGTTATTTTTAAATATTTCTATTTTTGCCCTTAAATCAGATATACCCTGTTCAAGTGATGAATTAATATCTATAAGCCGGTTAAGTGATACATTTATGTTGGAAATATACTGGTCAATAACATTATCAGCTGAAGCCTTTGAAGCATTAAGTCTTTCTTCTGACATATCACCCTGGATATCGTGTACAAGACTATCCGTTTTTCTTTAAAGTGTCAGACAGTCCGATATTACTTTCATTGAATTGTTTTATAGCACTATCATATTCAGATATATTTTCACTGATATTTTTTAATTTATCAGATATATCAGATAAAACATTATTCTTCGTAAGTGAATCAGCATCTGTTGAATTAAGTATAGTAACCACAACTGTTTCAATAAATGTTTCATTAATAGTTTCCTGTAAAGTTGATTTTCCAGATTGAGTTATTTTACTTGCAATTGCATTCTTTTTAGCATTTTCATAGTATGTCACAGATGGTGTTTCCATGTTGTCATTAAGAAAATTAATCATAGAACGGGAAAAATTGTTTCCAATAATAATGGCAGCATAATATTTTCCGCTTTTTACACCATCTATAGTGCTTTCTTTATCCTTCGTAAAGGTCCATCCTAGTTTATCGTTTTCCCTAAGATTTTCTATGATACTTTCACCCATATTCTGTTTTTCTTTTCCCCTCAGGAGTAAAACCTTCATCTTCAGAATATACAGCAATTTTTATAGATGAGGTGTTAGCATATGGATCCCAGTTTGAATAGATGTTAAACCATGCATATAAAGAAGGTATAATGCATAATCCCAGTGCTATAATAAGTGCAAACATATTTCTGCATATGCCTTTAACATCATGTTTAAATATACGTAAGATTGTATTCATTAGAATTCTCTCCAATAACCAAAATTTGTCATATTATTATACCACCACAGAAATATGAGTACAATATATATACAAACTTAATATAAAATATAAAAAAATTAAATTATTATAAAATATAAAATAAAACCAATATATTAGAGAACAAAACAAAAAACACATATTATAATTAAGTGAAAATTAAAAGTAACTGCTTAATTATAATATGTGCTTATTATTTTAGAGATTATTTAACTGCTTCAAGTGCCTGTGCAATATCTGCAATCAGATCCTTTTTATCTTCTAGTCCGCATGATATTCTTATTAAACCAGCAGGTACTCCTGCTTCCTTTAACTGTTCGTCATTCATCTGTCTATGTGTTGATGTAGCTGGGTTAAGACAGCATGTTCTCGCATCTGCAACATGTGTTTCAATAGCAGCAAGCTTTAAATTCTTTAAGAAATTCTCTGCTGCTTCTCTTCCACCATTTATTTCAAAAGATACTACTCCACATCCGCCGTCTGGCATATATTTTTTAGCAAGATCATAATACTTATTGCTTTTAAGACTGGATAGTTGACGTATTTAACAGCTGGATGGTTTTCAAGAAATTCAGCAACTGCCTGTCCGTTTTGTACGTGTCTTGGCATTCTTACATGAAGCGATTCAAGTCCAAGATTAAGTATAAAAGCATTCTGAGGTGATTGTATACAGCCTAAATCCCTCATAAGCTGGGAAGTGCATTTTGTTATAAATGCACCTTCTTTGCCAAATTTTTCTGCATATGTTATGCCATGATAACTCTCATCAGGTGTACATAGACCGGATACATATCTTTATGTGCCATCCAGTCAAAATTACCAGAGTCAACGATAGCACCACCAACTGCTGCTCCATGACCATCCATATATTTAGTTGTAGAATGTGTTACGATATCTGCACGCCATTCTATAGGTCTGCAGTTTACTGGAGCAGGAAATGTATTATCTACTATAAGTGGAACATTGTGTGCATGTGCCACTTTAGCAAATGTTTCAATATCAAGAACTGTAAGAGCAGGATTTGCAATAGTTTCACCAAACATAGCACGTGTATTATCTTTGAATGCAGCATTAAGTTCATCCTCTGATGCATCAGGAGATACAAAAGTAACATCTATTCCCATTTTCTTAAGTGTAACTGATATAAGGTTGAAAGTACCGCCATATATTGACGATGAAGCAACAATATGACTTCCACATTCACATATGTTAAATAAAGCAAAGAAGTTAGCAGCCTGTCCTGATGATGTAAGCATTGCAGCTGTTCCACCTTCAAGTGCAGATATTTTAGCAGCAACGTGATCATTTGTTGGGTTCTGCAATCTTGTATAGAAATATCCAGAAGCTTCAAGATCAAAAAGCTTTCCCATATCCTCGCTTGTGTCATACTTAAAGGTAGTTGACTGGATGATAGGAATCTGGCGTGGTTCACCGTTCATTGGAGTATATCCGGCCTGAACACATTTTGTATTAATTGAATAGTCTTTCATATAGTCCTTTCTGATATGATATCTATCATATGTAATATTTTATTTCCCTATAATTCTACAGGAAAATAGGATAAAACGCAAATGATAAATTAATAATAATTTGTTATACCAGGGTCAAAAAGCCCACAACTCCTAATTATTATCAGTTACATCAGTTACATTATCAGTTACATTAGTTTCATTATCATTGTTATTTATTTTATTATCTTTATTAATGTTGTAATTGTTGTTTTCTTTGTTATCTTTATTATCCATACTGGCTTCTTCAGATTTTTTTTTTCTGACCTCTGCCTTTAATTTTTCTGATTTGAATTTAAACATTAAAAGTCCTATTGAAAAGGCATAACACATATAATAAATAATAATGCAATTATAATTATTACTTTTTCAGGCGAAATCATTGTTTTCCTCCTCGCTTCCTTACTTTTACAATCTGTTATATATTTAATAAGCAATATGTAGCCGACCATAAGTATAATACCTATTATAAGAGATATTATAGCATTACGTAAAAATCCGGCTATAATGTAGGTTATAAGTGAAACAGCAGCTACAACAATAACATAAGGAAGCTGTGTAGATACATGATTCATATGATTGCACTGTGCTCCGGCAGATGCCATAATAGTTGTATCTGATATAGGTGAACAGTGGTCACCACATACTGCTCCAGCCATACATGCTGATATTGATATAATCATCATAGTCTTATCTGTACCTGCAAATGTTCCAACAACAATAGGAATAAGTATGCCAAATGTTCCCCAGCTTGTACCTGTTGCAAATGCAAGGAATATAGCTACAATAAATATAATGGCAGGAAGAAAAAATTAAGGAATCCTACAGACAATCCTCCAACAAGTCCTGCAACATATTCTTTAACACCAAGGCTGTCAGTTGTTGCTTTAAGTGTCCATGCAAATGTTAATATGAGAATAGCAGGAACCATAGCTTTAAAACCTTCAGGAATACATGAGAAACAATCATTGAAGGTAAGTATTTTTCTTACTACATAGAATAATATTGTAAGCATCATGGCAAAAAAAAGCTTCCCATCATAAGACCAAAGGACGCATCACAGTTAGAAAATGCAGTAACAAATGGAGTTCCATCAAAGAATCCACCTGTGTATATCATTCCAATAACACAGCATATAATCAGGCTTATTATAGGAAATACAAGATCAATAACCTTTCCGTTTCCTCTTATTACTTCTTCGTTGGATACATTAGCATAAGGTCTGTCTGCAGTTGTAAATAAATCTCCCTTTGCAGCGTTATCTTCATGTGTTTTCATAGGTCCGAAATCAACTTTTAATATAACAAAGCAAAGCAGGGCAACTATCGTAAGAAGTGCGTAATAATTATAAGGTATACACTGCATAAAAAATAGCAAAGCCGTCTTCATTTTCGACAAAGCCTGTTACTGCGGCTGCCCATGAAGATATAGGCGCAATTATGCATATAGGTGCGGCTGTTGAATCTATTATGTATGCCAGCTTTGCCCTTGACACATTATGTCCATCAGTTACCGGACGCATAACACTTCCTACTGTAAGACAATTAAAATAATCATCTATAAATATAAGCATTCCAAGGAATATGGAAGTAAGCTCTGCGCCTATTCTTGTTTTTATTCTCTTAGAGGCCCATTCTCCAAATGCCTTTGAACCACCTGCTTTATTCATCATACTTACCATAATTCCAAGTATAATGAGGAAAATTAGTATACCTATATTTGATGGATTTGATAAAACACCAAGTAAGCCATCGTCAAATACATGAAGTATAGATGTTTCAAGGCTGAAATGTGCAGTAAATAAACCACCATATAATAAACCACCGATAATAATACCAATAAAAAGTGAACTATATACTTCTTTTGTTATAAGTGCAAGTATTATGGCAACTAAAGGTGGTATCAGAGCCCAGAAAGTTGCATATAGCTCTGGTACATATTCAGTTATTGTATTCATTTAATTTCTCCGTTCTATTGCAGTTTATAAAATATAAAATCCAGATACAATTATTTATTGTTCCCTGAAATTTATAGTTTTGTTAGCAGCGTCCATGCTTTCAACTATTGCAAGTGATTCAAGCTGGTACCCTTTTTCACGTATTATTTTACCACCCTGCTGGAATCCTTTTTCTATTGCTATACCTATTCCCTCTACAGTTGCACCAGCGCTTTCAACAAGCTCTGTAAGACCAAGAAGTGCACAACCGTTAGCAAGGAAATCATCTATTACAAGAATATGATCTTCTGGTGATAAGAATTTTTTAGATACAATCACATCATATACTTTGCCATGTGTAAATGATTGTATTTTAGTACTAAAATTATTATCATCAAGATTGATACTTTTTGATTTTTTTGCAAAAACAACAGGAACATCGAATTCTCTTGCGACTATGGCTGCAATACCAATTCCACTTGCTTCTATTGTAAGAATTTTATTTATTTTTTGTCTGCAAAAGGCGTTTCCACTCCTTTGCCATTTCCTCAAAAAGTCCGATGTCCATCTGATGATTAATAAAGCTGTCAACCTTAAGTACATTACCTTCTCTTATAATTCCATCTTTTCTTATTCTGTCTTCTAATAGTTTCATGATTACGTTTCCTTTTCTTAGTTATATAACTGATATCGTAGCTTGCTTATTTGATAAAATATTTTATCACATTAATGAATCCTTGTAAATTTAATATTTTTGAATATATAAAGACCTTTGCCAATGGTATTATCATATAATATAAAAAATATATATATGGATTTTAAAGTGTAATTGATAGCAAAATGGAAAGATATTAAATTTATGTACTTTTTAATCATCTTATAAACCATTTTAGTACATGTTAAATAATGTCTTTCCATTAAAAAAATATTTATACTGATTTTTTTTCTGCCTGTTAAAAAGGCTATAAGGTATATAGCAGTAACAAATAAAACAGCAAGGCACATCCACCCAATCAGAATATTAAGAGGCTGCGCCGCAAACATATCGTAATAACCTTTAAGATATATAACTGTTATTACAGCTGGCAATATATAAGTCATATATTTCCTGATCCATAAAGGCAGCTTTATTCCTTCTCCGGTATCAACTTCTTTTATAAAGTTATCAAATCCCCATCCATTCTTTTTTGTACAGAATAATACCATAACAAGACTTCCCAATGGAAGAAGGTTGTAAGATACAAGAAAATCTTCAAGATCCATTATTGTTGAACCCGCACCAATAGGCTGAATTCCTGATAATATGTTATATCCAAGTATTGCAGGTAATGATAATATAATAATAGCAAAAATGTTTATTATAACAGCCCTTTGGCGTTTGCAGTCAGTAATATCCATCCATACGGCTATTATTTCTTCAAATACGGCTATAATTGTTGATAATGCAGCAAATGACATAAATACAAAAAATAAAAATCCCCAGATTCTGCCGCCAGCCATGTTATTAAATACATTTGGCAGGGTGATAAACAGCAATGATGGACCACTGTCTGGATTTACACCAAATGAGAAACATGCAGGTATAATTATGAATCCGGCCATAAGTGCTACAAATGTGTCAAGTAAAACAATACTTATGGCTTCGCCTGTTAAAGAACGTTTTTTATCAAGGTAGCTTCCAAATATCTCCATCGCTCCCATTCCGATACTTAAAGTGAAAAATGCGTGGGTCATGGCTGCAAATACAGCTTCACCAATGCCAGATTTTTTAACAAGCTCTATATTTGGTACAAGGTAAAACTTAATTCCTTCCGATGCATTTGGTAAAGCAAAAGAATGAATTGCTAATATAACAATCAGGCACAGCAGAAGTGACATAACAACTTTGGTTATTCTTTCTACTCCGTTTTGTAATCCAAGAGCACATATACCAAAAGCAATTAAAATAGCGAGTACTGCAAAAAACGTCATTAAACCTGGATTACCAAGCATATTGTTAAATGTATCTTTAATCGCCGCGGCATCCAGACCGGCTAATTTACCAGACAATTCGAGGTATGCATAATATAACATCCATCCGCCTACCATAGTATAAAACATCATAAGTATATATGAACCGATTATACCCATCCATTTAAGATGATGCCAGTGTGTTCCTTTTTTTTCAAGAACGTCAAAAGCTTTTCCTATACCTTTTCTACTGGCTCTTCCAACAGAAAATTCACATATGAGAATCGGCAGTCCCAGCAGTGCAAGAAATATAACATACATTAATATGAATGCTGCTCCTCCATACATACCACATATATATGGAAATTTCCATACATTTCCAAGACCAATCGCACATCCTGCTGACACAAGAATGAATCCTAATCTCGAACCAAATTGTTCTCTTTCTTTCATAAATAAATAATTCCTTTTTTGTTATTTTAAATTTACTATATATAAAATAAGGGTATCCTTTAGGATACCCTGTTATTAAGAGCGCGAGACGGGGATCGAACCCGCGACCCCCTCCTTGGCAAGGAGGTGCTCCACCACTGAGCCACTCGCGCATATTATATTTAATGTTCTTAAAAACAATAGCTTTATGCGAACACAAGCACTATAATACATATTTAATCATAATATGTCAAGTGGTTTTTTGAAATTTTATCTATTTTGTCAATTTTCGTTTTATCTGCTTTATTTGTTAACTGTTTTTCGTAAATTGTTTTTGGATTTTTGGTTTACTTTCTTTACAGTTTTATTATAAAATGAATGTCAGCAGGATTTTTTTGTTATACATTGTTGTAATACATCTGATAATTCTTTCGTATTTTCAACTAATATTTCTGCACCACATTTTTTTAAGGTTTCACGACTCCTGAATCCCCATGTTACAGCTATTCCAGTTACGCCTGCATTTTTTGCGGTAGCTACATCAACATCAGAATCTCCAACATATATTATATTTTTAAGATCAATGTTCTGTTCTTTTGCACACATAAAAAGGGCATCAGGCGCAGGTTTTTTTTGGTATATTTTCTTTAGCACCTATTGCAATATCAATTACATTAAAATATATATTACAGAGTTTGGTTACAGCATATTGGGCTTTATTTGACAGGACAGCTGTTTTATATCCGTTTGCTTTTACTTTTTTTAGCATGTTTATGATTCCAGGATAAGTTTTTGTTTTATCATTACAATGTAATCCATAATATGCTTTAAAACATTCAAATGTTTTATCTGTTATATCTTTAGTTGTATTGGCTGGAACACTTCGTTCAATTAAAAGCCGTATGCCATTACCAACGAAATTTCTTACTTCTTCTATGCTTCTTTCTGGTAATCCGTTGGTTTTAAGTGCATAGTTAACAGAATCACATAAATCTTCAAGTGTGTTTAATAATGTTCCATCAAGATCAAAAATCACCATTTTATTCATTAGAATTATCTCCATATTAAAAAATCTATAAGACATCATCTTGTTAATACATCTTTATATTTATTATCAATATTATGCTGTGAGTGTCAAGTTAAAAAGTTGTATTAATAGTCAATCGTAAATAGTTAATGCTTGCATTATACAAACAAATGTTCTATTATATAAATACAAACAAATGTTCTTTTAATTATTTAGGAGTTGTTTAAAATATGATAATAAAAGATAATCTTAGCATTATGGAAAAACTTGAAATATTGTCTGATGCTGCAAAATATGATGTGTCTTGTTCTTCAAGCGGTGTAGAAAGAAATAACAACAAAAAAGGTATTGGGAATTCCAGGGGCATGTGGCATATGCCATAGTTTTAGTGCAGATGGAAGGTGTATATCATTATTAAAAATCCTTCTGACTAACGAATGTATTTATAATTGTAAGTACTGTATAAACAGGGCTTCTAATGATGTTGTAAGAGCAACATTTACGCCTGAAGAGATATGTGAACTTACTGTTCAGTTTTATAAAAGAAATTATATAGAAGGACTATTCTTAAGCTCAGGAATAATCCAGACGCCTGATGAAACTATGAAAAGAATGCTTAAAACTGTTATTATTCTTAGAACAAAGTATAATTTTGGTGGTTATATTCATATGAAAGCTATACCGGTGCCAGTGAAGAACTTATTAAGCTTGCTGGTTATTATGTAGACAGAATGAGCGTTAATCTTGAGCTTCCTACAAATGCCGCTCTTAAAAAATTAGCACCATCTAAGTCAAGAGATAATATATTAAAGCCAATGCGTATGATTCAGCATGAGATTAATTCCAATATGAATCTGATTGGTGTTAAGAAAAAGACTTTGGAAGAGATAAGATATAAAGAAACTGGAATATATTTACAGGATAATTATATTAAAGATTCTGACACTATTCCTACAAGGTACAAAAAACCAGTTTTTGTACCAGCTGGGCAAAGTACACAGATGATTGTTGGTGCAACTGATGAAACTGATTATCATCTTGTCACTATAGCAGAGGCTTTATACAACCAATATAGTTTAAAAAGAGTTTTCTATTCTGCTTTTGTTAATGTAAATATGGACGTTGATTTGCCACTTCAGCCTGATGGGACTGGAGTTCCTCTGCTAAGAGAGCATCGTTTATATCAGGCTGATTGGCTTATGAGATTTTATGGATTTAAAGCTTCTGAATTATTATCTGAAAAGCATCCTAATTTTAATTCCATGCTTGATCCTAAGTGTGACTGGGCTATACGAAACCTTGGGATTTTTCCAGTCGAAGTTAATAAAGCTGATTATAATATGTTACTTCGTGTTCCAGGGATCGGAGTTAAATCTGCTAAAAGAATACTATATGCCAGAAAACATGTAAAGCTGGATTTTAATGATTTAAAAAAATAGGTGTTGTTTTAAAAAGAGCCATATATTTCATAACATGTAATGGGCATATGATGTATAACATTAAAATAGATCAGGATTATATAACCAATTGTATTGTTGACTCTAAAGACCTGAGAAAAAAATATATGATTTAGAACATCATAACACTTATAAGCAGCTGTCTTTTTTTTGATGACAATTATAATTATAAGATATAATAAGCGTAAAGAAAAAAAGGATTATATTTATATGAGTGGTTTTAATACTTTAATTAATATATTTATTTGTGAAGATAGTATAGATGGTATATTTACGGCTATATATATGGCATGGGAAGAAGGAACAAGTCATACAGATATAAGTTGTATTTTTGATGCGAAGAATTCTAATTATTCTTTTTTGAAACATATACTTATGTAAAAGCAGATTGTAATATTAGTAATAAAGTAATACGTTCAATACAACAAAAACTGGGCGATTATGTATATAGTATTATTTTCAGAGTTATAAATTCCAATGAGCCATCTAAAGCTTCTATAGTATATCATAGCTTACAGAAACTTTTTAAACACGGAAAAGAATATATTAATAATATACATGATAAATTCATATATGATTTATTTAAGATTGATAGGAAAGTTTCTAATGAAGCTGCGTTTTATAGGGAGATAATAAGATTTAATGAAAATGCTTCTGGATTACTTCTTGCAAGAATTGAGCCTGATAATAACATAATATATATGTTGACGGATCATTTTGCTGACAGACTTCATTGTGAGGATTTTGTTATATACGATATTAAAAGAAATTTTTGCTATATTCATACAGCAAATGGAAAGAACCTGTTTTATAATGATTCTGACTCAGGTTTATATAATAAGATAAATTCATATTCAGATTATGATATTAAATGTCAGAAGCTTTGGAAAAGCTTTTTAATTCAATTGCTATTAAAGAAAGAATTAATCCTGAATTGCAGAGGAATATGTTGCCAGTAAAATATAGAAAATATTTATCAGAGTTTAATTAAATTGTAGTAAAAAAAGGGGATCCCACCAAAAAGATATAATCTTTTGATGGGACATTGGGGAATTGTATTGAGCTCATATAAAGCTCTTTCGATTATTATTATAACATAGTTAAATACTTTGAAAAGTACTATCTTTTTTTATGGTACTACAATTAATACTATTTTAAATATTCTTAAACGATATTTGGAATATATTGTACAATTTTTTATTTATTTACTGAATGGTGATTATACTATAGTTTACTGCCTGATTATATGTTTTAGATGTTATTATCCTGTCATAACGTGTCATCCACCTGCCTGTTATACCGGCATAGTTTGCAACTGCATCTTTTGAGCTCCACCAGCAAGCATATATGATAAACCAGCATGTCTTAAAGCCTGTAAAGTGTATTTATTTCTAATTTTATTATTATCAAGACATATTTTACAATATTTTTCGATTAATCTTTCGAGTCCCTTAGCTGCATTCTGTTTTTCTTTTATTGATAAATACAGGACCTTCTTTGATATTATTTTCATAAATATATTCATCTAATAATTTTGCAACATCATCTGGTATTTTTATTGTTCTTGCTATATTATTCCTGCTATTTGCAGGATAATTAATACATATTGAGTTACTTGTCTTATCGAGAACAATATATTCCATATTAAGTTTACATATTTCAGAATTTGTTAAAGCACATTTTACTGCTAATGAAAAAAATCAGGAATGCTTTTTTATCATCACGTTCTTTAATTGCTTCAAGTATATTGTTTATTTCAAGACTGTTAGGTATTCCTTTTTCATCAATTAATCTATCAGGTTCAGGAAGAGAATATTCTTTAAAATAATTAATATATTTATTTCCGTGATTAATATTATAATACTCTATAAAATTACATATAGATCTTATAACAGATAATCTCATAACGCCCGTTGAATAACTAATCAGGTTGTGTTCCATTTTATTTAGTAAATAATTGTAATATTGTTTAGCTTCTTTGCTTGTTAATGTAAGTGGATCATGACCAATCTCTTTATTAAAATCATTTATAATTTTGAAATATTCTTTTCTTGTTCTTGGTTTAAGATTGGTTTCAAAAATAAATCCATATTTTGGAATTAAATTCATCAGATATCATTACTATCTCCTCAAATGTACTATAAATAAAAATATGTATATATAAATTCTTTAAATCCTTGATTTAATACGATTAATCATTATAAGTATACAAAAATAATAGTGATAATTCATACTAACATATGGCTATATTATTATATATGACGACATATGTCAATATATTGACAAATAATCATCCCACTACTATACTTTAAAATAAAGAAAACAAAACCCAAAATTAATTAAGAAATGGTTCAAAACCAATACAATAATTTTCTATATTTATATAAAGGAGCATAACATGGAACAATACTCTCGTCGATTTATTGAAGAACTGGCCAATCATATTAATCCTGTCATTATTGACTATTTTAATAAAAAAAAGAAATTTGCTTAACTTTTCAGCTGATACTGTGACAAGTCTTATAGATGAAACACTTATGGACTATCTTGATGGAAAGTCAAGCCGTGAAGATTTAATCCCTATTATTGCAAAGATTAAAAAATCGCGTCTCCAGAAAAGAGCAAGATGGTATAAAGCTTATATTAATGATATCGATACTATTAACATTGATGATCCAAACATCCCTCTCTAATATTGTTATTATGGCTAAAACTTTACCTGTAGATGATTACTACAAAATATTTGGAGATAAAAACCTTGATGAAATTATAGAAGATAAAAAAGAAAGCTGCAACTTTATGGAAGGATGACTCTAATAGTCTCCTTATTGAATTTCCTGGCATATCATCTTTTACAAATAAATCAATATATAATTCATTGAAAAATGATTTAATTATAAGTGCATGGAAATATATCGAAAATGAACTTGCTGGAAACATTGACTCTTACCTAAGGTTATTTCCTGTAGATCTTGTTGATAAACCTTTATTTAGTCCATCTTCATTTACACTTATGATGGACACAGCATCAAATAATCTTCTTAAAGAAATTATTACAGATGAAAATGGACAGGAACTTCTGGAAGTTACTGTAGATAGTGGTAAACTTACTCCTCCTAAGTCAATGGATTCTAATGATTTAAAACTTATTAATGCTTTTATCTCGAACATTAATATGAGGAATTTTCTAAAGAAAAAATCTGTTATTGTCGATCTTAATACTTTGGGCAAGGAAGTTGTTGATTATCATGTAGGTAAAAATGTTATTAAAAAATATCTAATTCTTGTAGAAAATTAGTAGAATACAATTTTTCATATGAAGAAGCTGGTAGTAAAATCTACTTCAACTTATTTGATAATATTGTTATTAAAGAGGATGTAGAAAGACCCTATGCTATTGCTCAATTTGGAGAAATACTAAGCAATGCGATTATTAAGAAAAAACTGATTTCTATCACTTCTGCTTCATATGATGTTCTAGACAATAACTTATCAAGAATAATATGTTATGCAATGAAACGTGAACAGATATCTAACCAGAAACTTTCATAGGTGAATATAATTATACCTACTTTCAAAAAATCGTTCGATTTAAACTAAAAAACAAAAAAGAAAAATCTGCAGCTGATAAAAGAATCTCTTCAGGAATTTGTTGATAACAATATTGTTATAGACAGTTTTGAACTTAAGAACAATGTTTTTATCATTAAATTTTTACCACTATCAGATGCTGAAATTCAAGATCTTAATTTTGATAAAACAAAATTAATTGATATGCCATCAGATATAAATTAATATATCTAACATATTTTTTCATATCTCATGTTTTTACTGGCATAACCAATACTCTTCAATATTTAATAATTTAGGCGTGGTATGATTTTTAATCTACTGCGCCTTTAATATGTTTGTTCTAATTTTGAACTGAGTTCATTTTTGTCTACATTTTTATCTACTCTTCTACTTCGTTGTCTCCATAATTATAAATCAATAATTTTTTATTTTATAATTTCAATTTAATTATCCTTGCTATTATTAGCCACTTTATAATTTTGTCGTCTTAATATATTTTTTGCATAATATTTTTCTTATGGTTTGCATGAAATCCACATTTATCTTCTTCTTTTCCAACTTATATCTATTTAATTGTACGTTTTATTTGAATAAATATTTTTATGTAGATAAATTCAGAGTAATTTTTTTATTCCCTAATTAAATCTGTAGATAAAATAAGAGTATTTTTTAATTATGTAGTCATTTTTGTAGTAAATTTTATTTTTTTTATTAAAAATACCCTTTTTTTATATTCTAATAGTTGATTTATGTAAATTATTAATTAATTTTCTCTACATTTTTTTAAAATTTGGAACCTCCATGTCTACATTTTTGGCTTAAACACTGACTTAAGCTTTTTTATTTTCATATAAATATAAAAAACTAATTAAATGTCGATAGTTTTGTAGTAAAACTATGATTTGTTATATTTTTTCTGCTTCAAAAAAATATAAGAAAATTTCGTAGACATTTTCAGAGTAAAAGTAATGTTTTTTTCAAAATGTGGATAATTTCAGAGTAAAAAACTATTTTTTTATTTGTAAATGTGGATAATATATGAGTAAAACCTACAATTTGATTTTATTTAATAAAATTGCTACATTATGCAATAAAAGGAGGTGAGAAATTTGGATAATTTTACAAATATAGGTAAAGCAGTTCTTATCCAAAGGGCTCTTGGTATTCAGAAAAAATTATACAACAATTGTAGAAAATACTGTTGAAGTTGTTGATTATTCCAATTCGATGTGTTCGTCTTGTAAATATAAGCAAATTATAAATACATTTGATAAAGAATCAGAAATATATAAATCAGCATCTACATATTGTAATAATTGTCCAAATAGAATTCTCACAACTCAAAATGTGACAAAAAAAGTCTACCATAATGAAAAAAATCGTTATGGTTATAGACCTATGCTCAAATCTAATGCATTAAAATTATTTTTAACATTACATTTTTTTCATCCAGATCGTTTTGGAATAATAAAAAATGTAGACACCCGTATTATATCCAAATTACTAAATTGCAATATAAAAACAATATGGAATAATTTGGATATTTTATCTGGCTATACTTATATATCGTACTGCAAAACAGATAGACATTTCATAAATATTATTTTAAATGACTATGAATCTTATTATCTTCCAGCTAATAAAAATGGAAGAGGTTTTTTAGTGCTTTCAAATGACTTATTAAATAAATTAATCAAAATTGATTCTTTAATAATGTTACGAATATATCTGCGTGAGTTGATTAATCTTGATAATTCTAACCTCAAGGGTCAGGCTAGTGTAGATCATAAAACTATTAAGGATATCCGAAGAATTCTTCCTGATTATTGTAAACCTTGTGTAATCAGGAAGTCTATTGAAAATTCAACTTCTGATATATTTACAACATCAATTAACGATAATGTAATACGTTTTGAAATAGTTGAAAAATACATAGCAAAAAATCAAAAAAATATTTTACTTCAGGAATATTCTCATAAATTAACAGATTTTATTTATGAATTTAATTCATGTATACCAGAAATAAATTCTGGTAAAATACAGCCTGAAAAAATACAATAGTTTTCTTTCCACAGAAACCAATATATCTCACTATAAGTTGATATCTATTAATAAAATTGATCTTGATGATATCGCAAATATCGCAGTTCATTATTCATATGATTATGTGATGACAGCTCTATCTGAAGTATATAAACAGTACATATTACATGAAAAAACGATTAAAAATCTTCCTGGACTTATTTCATCTATTGTAAGATCTTATACGGATGATTTGAAAAAGACTGCATAAGCAGTCTTTTTGGTGTGCTTTTTTTTACTTTTATACTTTCTAATTTAACATCTCCTGGTTTTATCATATTTAAATTTAATACATCTAATTCTATATGTATAAATACAATTTCCACACTATCATTTTATAATAATTATAATATGTGAATAAATTTCATAGTTTATTATTATTGCAGTTTATTACTATTTAGTATTCTGTTTATATGTATTATTTTTCAATGAAATATTTAATTCTATATTATTAATTCACATTTGGAAAGTTTTCGACATTTAATAGAATTAAAAAACCTAAAATTAAAATAAAAATCCAAAAAATCAAAAAATAATAGAATTTTAAAAAAAAAAATATACAAGATATAAAATAAAAAAACACATCTCAAAATTTAATAAACATATTTATACAAACTTATTTACTCCAATTTAATCTACAAATATAGATATACACTGTTAAATCTTATAATTCATTTATCAATATATGTATAATATATGTTATGTTTTATTATATTATTTCATTTATAAAAAAAAAGACACATTGTAATTAATACAACATGTCTTAATATTTTTATCAATTTGATAACATTTTTAATTTAATGAATTTATAAAATCATTAAATCGTTGACTTAATATTTCTACTCTTACTTTTAAATCAACATCATTTTTTATTATGGATTTATTGTTTTTTATGACATCAAAATTATTTTCGAATAATGTTAATGCCTGCTCAGCTTTTGCAATCGAAGAAATTCTTTTTAATTCACTATCTGGAATTATAGTTTTACGCTGCTCTCTTTCTTTTTGTAATTGTTTCATTTTCTCAAGATTTGTTTCAAGTCTAGCTTTTTCTTTTTCAGCTTTATTTTTTGCTTCTGTCATATATCGAAGCTGATCTTCAACATCATTTTTTGAATCATCCACATTTTTTTCTGATATTTCTTTAATCTTATTTTCAAGACTTTTTAAAGTCTGTTCTTTCTCATTTAATTCTTTTAATGCAGAATCTAATTTTAATTTATATTGTTCAGCTTCTTTTGCACGTTCCTCTGATATTTTTTTAATTGATTGGAATTCAGCATTATCTATTTTGCCATTTTTTTCTATTATCGTAAGAATACTTTTTTGAGCATCTTCATCTAGTTTTCCAAACTTATCAGCCTGATTAAGATCAATTCCATTATTGTTAAGTAATTCGCTTAATTCAGGTATCAGTTTTTCTGCAGTTGTATATTTTCTGGCTTGTCTTTCGGATATATTAAGTTGTTTTGCTATCTCTGCATTTATATTTTTAATCTCACCTTTTATTTTTTTAGCTTCATATAATTCTTTTAATCTGCTTACTTCCCATCTTTTTTACTTCCATTGATGATTCACGTACATCATGGTTAGCAGAAATAAGCATAATTTCTTCATCTATTTCTGTAATTTCAGATTTTTCTACCTTACAAGGGATGCCTGCAGGAAATAAATCATTGTATTCTTTATCGCTCATACTTGTTATTGCATGATAACGTCGTTCACCAGATACCAGCCTGTATGTATCATTATCTGGATTATATAAAACTGACAAATTATGACGTAATCCATTTATAAGAATACTTTCTTTTAAAGCCTCTATTCCATCCTGTGTGTACATTTCATTTTTAGGATTAGAAACTATCTTTTCTTTAGGAATATATTTGAAATTGTATTGGATTTTCGCCTGCATTTCTTTTTAACTTTTCTCCACCGTCTGTATTTAAAATACCTGGTTTAGTAGCACCGGCACCAAAAGATTTTTTTGCCATTATTTCTTTTCTCCTTTCAGATACTTTGCGAGTTCTCTAAAATGTTTATTGTCCATTAATCCAAGATAATTGACAAGCTCTATATAATCCTGTGCAGCACTACATCTTTTATCGTAGGTTAGAAGTGGTTCAAATAAGGTATTAGACTCATTAACAGCAATACAATTTCTTATAGATACAGGTAAGAATTTATCACCAAACATATTTTCATAACTTTCATACATTTGTTTATATAAAGTTGTTCTTCCTGCAACTCTTGTCATAAACATTCCAGCAAACTCTATTGATAAAGCATATTTTTGGTTAAGTTCTTCTATTGTATCAAATAATGACATTAATCCATCATAAGAAAAATTATCAACACATATTGGAGTAATAATTTTATTACTTGCACACATAGCACATGTTGTTAAATATGATTTAAATGGAGAATTATCTATTATTATATAATCATAATCATCCTTTAATAAAAAACCAGATTATATTTAAAGCACAGTTCTACGTTAGACTCTTTGCTTTCGTCATATATTTTGTAAATCAAACTATTCAATACTCTTGATGCACATAATATTGAAATATTTTCATAATCTGTCTGTGAGATGTAATCAAGGACTTCTGATTTTTTCGATAACTTTTTGCAAAACAGCTGTTCATAGTCTTTAGCATTGCCTTCATCATTTTTTCCAAACATTTTAGATGTGTTCATCTGGGGATCTAAATCGATTAATAATATGGAATATCCTGAAATGGCTAATATTTGTGCAATAGATATTGCAGATGAGGATTTACCAACTCCTCCTTTTTTCGTTTATCAAACTTATTATTTCACTCATTATTTTCCTTCTTTCTTTAATTTATAATTTTATTATACATTACTTTTTATATTAAATCAATGTATAAATCATAATTTATTGTTTTTTATCTAAAAATTGGTAATTCTTATACATCAGATAGCATATAAAGTTTAATCGGTAAATAATTGAATTTATTATAATATGAGAAAAAATTAGATGGTTATATTTATATTTATATGTTTATTGTAGGTTAAAAAAAGATAATATATTATAATACATTATGATGTATTTATTAAATAAGTTTAGGTTTAGCAGTTGATAAAAAAAAAATTATCACAAATTTGTTAGATTATATAAAAAGTAATACTATAAAATGAACTCAGTTCACTTTGTGATTTTTGAACTCAGTTCATTTTTTAGTTCTATAAAGCTTTTATTGTTAGTAAGTGAACTGAGTTCATTTTATTTTACAATATTATAATATATTATAGATTTGATGCCGGTTCAAAAGCTCTAGGCTATATGAGCTCGCCTATAAATGTAGGGTAAAGATATTGTGACTCGCCTTAATATGAGCATAAAAATTGAATGATAATCTCACAATATACCGATATTTGGTGACCGATATTTGGTAGCGGATATTTTGTAATGGGTGTGCATAGGTGCTAGTGGTACATGTTTAGCACGGATAGAAACAGAGCGTAGATGTATGAGCACGTAGATCAGGACAATCCATATTTATCAAAGTCGTGTGTTTTTGATTCTGGCATCTATATTTGTTATTATTGGAAATAGATGGTTTATAATATCTAATTATGTATTTATGAAGAGTATAACTAAAAAAAGTGAACTGAGTTCAAAAAAAATATATATATAAGATACAAGACATAAAATATAAGATATAAAATATAAGACATAGAATATAACCTTGATAAAATGACTTTATAGAATGATAAAATAATTTAATGGACATCTATGTATTAACGTTAATATATATAGATTAGGTTTATATTGAAAGAATGGTGTAACACGGAACAATCCATATGTATTAAAGTAGATGACTTATACTACCAAACTTCAAGTATCATTTATATATAGTAAGATAAAAAAACTGGTTGATTATGCGTAAAATATTCAGATTATATTGTTAAGAGTTAATAATTTCTAAATACTTTATGTAGTAAATAAAAAGATAATTAACTGGTTTAATAATAACTGATAAAATTTCCTAACTATATAAAAATTAAAATATAATCAAAAATAAAGTATAGAAAACATACGTTTGAGTTCCACGTGAAACATAATAGGATAACTAGTACAAAATCAATGTTTTGTAATTATGCAACCTTTAAGAAAATTCAATCCATATAACATATTGTCTATATAACATATAAATCCATATAACATGTTGTCTATGTAACATATAAATTCATGCGACATATAAATATAATACTTATGATGCTTTATCTAATTTTATTGTATAGTGTAATTTATGTGGAATGTTTTTTCATATACATATATTAATTTATTTTGATACTATTTTTCTATATTATGGCTATCGTATATAAATTTAATATACATATATTAATGTCTTTTGATACCTTTAATAATTACGTTTCTATTTTATAATTTCAGAAATACAAAATAATAAGAATAAAGGATATAAATATTAAGATTTTAGAAAAATATAGAAAAACCAGTTGAATAATTATATAATAACAATAAGCATTAAAATAGCTATGATGATAAATGTATGAATAAAATCTGTGTAAATATAATTGGTAAATAAAGACATATATGAACCTATAAAAAAGATAAATACAGCTAAATACAAATAAATTCAAATGAATTTATATATAGACATCATCATAATATGCTGAAACAGTAATTTTGGAGTATATTTATATGATTTATAGTGAAAAATACAAGGTAGAACTAGAAGATATCGGTATAAGTAATAAGATATCAAACAAGAGAATAATAACTATAATGGAAGATGTAGCAGCTGCACATTCAGATTCAGTTGGTTTTGGAGTGAAAGATGTTGAAAAAAACAACTGTGCATGGGTTTTTATTAGACTGGAATGTTAAGATCTTATCAAGGCCTGTTTATAATGAACACATTATAGCTTCTACATGGTCAAGAAAAAGTGATAAATTGTGTGCTTATAGAGATTTTGAATTAAGAGATGAAAATGGTATGCTATTTGCTATTGGTACATCAAGATGGCTATATATGAATCTTACAAGGAGAAGACCAATTATTCTTGATGGAAAAATGAATGAAGTATATGGCACAGAAGAAGGAAAAATGGTCTTTGATGAAGAATTATGTAAGATTGATATAGAATCCTTTAATCAGGATAATAAAAATGTTTCTAAAATAATTGAAAAACCATATAAAGTTGAAAGAAGGGATATGGATATCAATGGACATATGCACAATGTAAGTTATTTAGAAGCTGCCTATGAGGTATTACCAGAGGAATTATATAAAAATATGGAATACTCAAACATTCGAATCGAATACAAGAAAGAGATTATGGCAAATGATGTTGTAGCAATAAAGTGTATTGTAAATAATGATAATAGCTGTATTATAATAATGCAGTCAGAAAATAAGCTGCATGCAGTTATTGAGTTATCTAATTAAGATATTTGATATTAATATTTGATGTCATACTGTCAATATCAATATTTATGATGTCGGGGTCAAAAGCCCACGACTTTGATACTTACGTATTGCTTCGTGCTACGCACTACCACGTCTACACTACGCTTCGGTCCATGTTAAATATGTGCCTCTTGCATATGACACCACTGGTATCATATTTATATTAATATTAACTTTATATTAATATTAACTTTATATTAATATTAACTTTATATTAATATTAACATCAAAATTTTATATAATGAAATTAATCGGAAAGTTTTAAGTGTAAAATTATACAGAATTATGGATGCAGGTATATCAGTAAGAAACAAAATGTTTTATGATTTTATGGATTTAAGGTTTGAAATGCAAAAAAGGAGCTGGATTGAAAATGGGATTTATTAATAAAGAAAAGGTTTTACGTGGAATAGGAAAGGCCGTGGATGTTACTAATGAAGCAGCTGATAAAGTATCAGTTTACGTTAAGGAAAAGGAATTGGATAAAAAGGCATCAAATGCCGCAGATGAAGTAGGAGATGCAATGAAATCAGCAGGTAAGGTAATAGAAAATAAGTTGTCTAAATTATCCAATAAATAATTGGGAAATGTGATTATAATAATCTGATGTATTTGGAATAGCGAAACTGCGCAGCAATACAACAGGAGTATATGAATATGTAGCAATGTAGCAGGAATATATGAATTTACGGCAATACAGCAGATATATGAACGCATAGAAATGCGGCAAAATATACAAATGCGTAGTAATTCAACATCCTTTACATCAGTTGGGACAAAATATCTTTTGAACCCGACAGCTTATATTTGTTTATATTAATTATGGAGGAGTCTATGGATATATTCGATATAATTGGGCCGGTTATGGTTGGACCTTCAAGTTCACATACAGCTGGTGCTGTAAGGATAGGATATATATCGCAAAGATTAATGGGTGAACAGATAAGCAAGGCTGAAATTCTTTTGTATGGCTCATTTCTTGATACAGGTAAGGGACATGGAACCAACAAAGCAATAGTAGCAGGCTTACTAGGTATGAAACCAGACGACATGAGAATACCAGAAAGTCTTGATATTGCAAAAAAAAAGAGGAATTGAAATAACATTTGGCAAATCTTCATTAAAGGAGGCTCATCCCAATAGTGCCCAACTGATTTTAACAAGTGTAACAGGGAAAAAATTAGAGGTTGTTGGAGAATCACTTGGGGGTTCACGTATTAATATTGCACAGATTGATGGTATAACAACGAATTTTTCAGGCGATTATCCTACATTGATTGTTCATAATCTTGATCAGCCTGGACATGTTGCGGAAGTAACATCAATGCTGTCACATAAATGTGTAAATATAGCTGCTATGCAGTTATATCGTTCGTCTCGTGGAGGTTATGCGGTTATGGTTGTAGAATGTGACCAGGAAATTCCAAGAGATGGCATAGAATGGCTGAAACGTGTAGAAGGTATAGAAAAGGTAACATATCTTGGCATAGAATAGCAGACGTAGCAGACATGATATAGAAAAGGTTCTTAATATTAAAAAGTGTTAAAACATACTATTATTATGCATATATTTGTATAACTATAAAATAAGAATATGAATTAATGAACCGGCAAAGACATGAATGGAGTAAATAATATGGGTTATCATTCAATAAAAGACCTGGTTGATTTATGTAAAGCTAATAAATGTGAATTATGGCAGGTTATAATGCGGGATAATGCAAATGAACACATGATATCTGAAAAGCAGGTGTTCGATAATATGAAATTAATGTACGCTGCAATGAAAAAAAAGCAGACAATGATTATAATAAGAATCTTAAGTCTCCAAGTGAAATGGCAGGTGGCGACGGAGAACTTATGCATATATATAATAAATCTGGTAAGAATATATGTGGCGATTTCATAAGCACAGCTATGGAGAAAGCTATTAAAATGGGTGAATCTAATGCATGTATGAAAAGAATAGTTGCAGCGCCTACGGCAGGTTCATGCGGAGTTATACCAGCTGTATTTATATCATATGAGAAATTGTATGACGTTTATGAAGATGATGTTGTAAAAGCATTATTTATAGCAGCGGGAATAGGTGCTGTGATAGCAGAAAATGCTTCTATTGCAGGAGCCTCTGGAGGATGTCAGGCAGAGATTGGTTCAGCAAGTGCAATGGCCGCAGCAGGACTTACATTTCTTCAGGGTGGGGATGTTGATAAAATAGTCAATGCAAGTGCATTAGCTTTAAAAAGTATGCTAGGTCTTACATGTGACCCTGTATGTGGTCTTGTAGAGGTTCCATGTATAAAAAGAAATGTGACAGGAGCAGTTAACGCAATAACAGCTTCACAGATGTCAATGGCAGGAATAAAGAGTGTTATTCCTCCTGACGAGGTTATAGAATCGATGAAAAGAATAGGAGATAATATGCCAGCATGCCTTAAAGAAACATCGAAGGAAGGGCTTGCAATTACAAAAACGGCAGAGAATATTAAAAATAAGCTTGACAAAATGGTTTGATTCATATATTCTAAGCAAGCATTTGTAATATATCTGCCATATAAAAAATAAGATAATAAATCTTTAAAATAATGTATATATGACAATTAATTGGTTGATAATAAAAATGATTAGATATATATTAAAGCAGATATGTTAATTATGATATATTTAAATGTATTCAATAAAATATATTATAATACAATATTATTGAATATGATAAAATGAAGTATAATACAGTAATTTATCTATTAGATATTAGTTACCAGTTAATAGATTATTAATTTTTATTTATTGTATTTTTGATGTATTTTTGAGATATTTCTATTGACATTTGCAAAATATAATTGTATAAGATTATATGAGTTAATTAATAAATGATGTTAAAGATACAAAAGTTAACAGTATGTTAATGAAGTATAAGTAAGATTTTACTTAAGTTTATTTACTTCTATATGATATTATTTTTTATTATATTAATTCAGATATCATATTTTTTATTTTAGATTAATTTGCACAAAGGTATATTGGATAATCTCCAAAGCCAATATACTTGACTATATTTCTATCCCCTCTACTCATCCCCGGTCACCCCAGACCGGGGAACTTTTTATTTTTAATATTCAAAATATAATTTAAAGACAATAGTGTTAAATAATCCATGAAAAAAAGACAGGTGTGTAGGGTGTTTGTGAAATATATAAAACATACATAATATATAAAGAAAATTAGTGAATGTAAAAAATTGGCGAAAAAGTGAAAATATGCCAAAAAATCTGTAAAAATCGACTTAAAATGAAGTTACAAAAGGTAAATTATATGATATAATTGACAAATATATAAGGTATCTAATGAATGTGAGAATTGCATAGCTATTCGGATATACCAGTCAGGTGCAAAGTATCTTTTGCCACGACATCTATATATTTATGTATTATTAATACATAAGATTTTTCACACGTAAGATTTGTGTTTCGCACAAACTTTAAGATGCGATGAGAAGCAGCGCAAGAATGGAGGATTATTATGGATCAGGATAAGAATATAACAATAGCATCCATAGAAGGTGAAGTTGAAAATGTATCAGCTAATGATATTAAAGAAGAGCAGGAAGCAACTGTTACAGAGCATAAAAAAAGAACAAAAGAAATAATGATAAAGCAAAAATATCAAAAGCGGCAAAAAGCAAATGCGCAGCCTATAGAAAAAGAGAAAAAAGAAAGCAAAAAAATTTCAGAATGCGTAAAAATGTACAAAACAAAGATAATATAAATAATGATAATACGAATAATAATGCAAGCGGTGATAATAAAGAAAAAAAAATCAAGTTTATTGAGTGGGATTAAAGCCAAGCTTATAATGACATCATTACTTCCAACCGTAGTTGGAATAGTGGCTGTACTTATTCTTGCTATTGTTAATATATCACAGGGAATGAATACAGAGGCGGTAAATGGTTTATCGTTACTTGGTCAGTCAACTAAGGCAAGCTATGATAATGAGTATACAGGTGACTGGCGTGTAGATAATAACGGCAATCTGTTTAAAGGAGATGTGAACCTGTCACAGAAGCAGGGATGGAATAGATAAATTTACAAAAGATGGTGATGCAGACCTTGCAGTATTTATAGGCGTTGATTGTAAGCTTACATCACTCAGGGATTCTAATAACAAGAGAATGTTAAGTCTTAAGGCAGATGAGAAAATATGGGAAGCTGTACAGAAAGGTAATACATATACAAGCTCACATGTTGATATAGATGGAACAGATTATACAGGTGTATATATTCCATTGAAGAATTTTAGTGGAAGTGTTGTTGGTATGATGTTCTCAGGACAGCCAAGAACAGATATAACAACATTTATAATGCAGAAAATAATAGCACTTATATCTGTATCAATAGTTGTTTTAATCGTTGTGATAGTAGTAGCCTCTATAATTTCAACAAAACTTGCTAATGCACTTGTCTCAGTTAATAATCTGTTTATCGCACTTGCAAATGGTGATTTGACAGTAGATGTTAATAAATCTATTCTTGCAAGAAAAGATGAAATAGGTCAGATGGCTCAATCTGTTCAGACACTTATAGATAAGCTTCAGGAAATAGTAGCTAATCTTCAGAATACTGCATCTGAGCTTCATAGGTCGGGTGAAGATATGACAAGCTCTGCAAATCAGTCAAGTAAAGCAACAGAAGAGATATCAAGTGCGGTTGAAGACATATCAAAGGGAGCTGTATCACAGGCAGAAGAGATCCAGAATGCTTCTGCACAGATTGCTAATATGGGAGAGCTTATAAGTGAAATAGTTGAAAAGGTAGCTAATCTTACTAAAGCAACAGATGCAATGGGCAGAGCAGGCGATACATCTATGAGTACCATGAGTGAGCTTTCAGATTCTAATGATCATACAACTGAATCTATTAATAATATAGCTAATCAGATTAATATAACAAATGAATCAGTTGGAAGAATAGGGGAAGCAGCAGCACTTATTACGAATATTGCTGATCAGACAAGTCTTTTAGCTCTTAATGCTTCTATAGAGTCAGCAAGAGCAGGAGAGGCAGGAAAAGGCTTTGCAGTAGTTGCATCAGAAATCCAGAAGCTGGCATCACAGTCAGATGAAGCGGCTGGAGAGATAAAAGAGATTATAGAAAAGCTTCAGTTAGAATCAGAAAAGACTGTAGAAGATATGAACAATACAAAGGTTCTTATACATGAGCAGATAGGAAAGCTTGATGCAACAAAGAACAGCTTTATAGATGTCAGTGATGGTATAGCAGTATCAAGAAATGAAACAGCAGTTATTGAGAATAATGCTGGTTCTTGTGATGAGGCAAGAAAGCAGATTAATGATGTTGTTTCTAATCTGTCGGCTATCTCAGAAGAAAATGCAGCCTCAGCCCAGCAGACGACAGCATCTATGCAGGAGCTTACAGCAACCATTAATATGCTTGCAGAAACGGCGAATGGTCTTATGACTGTATCAGAACAGCTTAACAATGAAGTAAAATTCTTTAAGGTTAAGTAAGTACTGTAGCAATACAGATACATCAGTCAGTAGCAAAATACATTTTGACACTGATATCATTAAAATAATTAATAATGGTTAATTATAGAAAAAGATGAGGCAGGAAACTTGTTTTATAAGTTATCCTGCCTCATCTTTTTTATTCATCAGTTCTGTCTATAACTTCACCGGTATCTGGGTTAACGGATATTCCATTTACTTCCAGACGCTCATCAATCTGTATTACAAGACACTGTTTTCCATCAATCATACGTGTTTCAACAAGGTCGGTTTTATCTGGATTAATCTTTATTACAACATCCGGGGTTTTAACTTCAAACTTTCTTGATGGAGTTATATTAGCTGCTGCAAGTTTTCCGTTTTCTCCAGCTGCCATTTCAAAATGTTCTTCAAAATTAGTAAGGCGTTCACTGGCAACTCCGCTTTTTCAAGTATTTCCTTAACCTCTGTTTTGTCGAGCATTACAGGTGCACTTGATACAGCCTTATGTTCTTCAATGACTTCATTTATGTTATCATGGATATTTTTTAACAGTTTCGTAATTGCAATCTTCACCTAGAGTTTCTGTTACTAGATTATTGAATGTTTCCTTCTGTATATCAGCAGGGAGAGGTACCTCGCAGCTAAGTACGGCATCAAGAAAATTTTGCTGAAAATCATCTGTATCCTTACTATGAAATAATATGCTTTCATCATCAGTACTACGATTGTTAAATGATGGAAACAGGAACGCTATATCAGGGTTATCAACTATATGGTTTTGTATCTGGTTATGAAATGCTTTATCATCCTCAAAATATCCAAGACCGGGTTTTGAAAGAATGACAGGGCAGATACAGCATAATATGTAGTTATATATCTCATCAGAAGCATCGTCCATTGCTATATTATCAGCTGTTACTCCAGGTATGTCATATGTCTGGTTAACAATAAGTATAAGATAGTTGCCAGGATAATAATAATTAGCAATTATTTTATCATATAACTGGTTAAGTAGGTTTTCATCCTTAAGCTCACATTTTCTAAGTTCAAGAAGAAAATCCCTTGGCTGTTCTTTTCCATATGCATCAAGAGTGAATTTCATGTCAATCAGGTTTCTGCCAGTGTTCCGGAAAGACATTTTCTTAAAATATCAAGATATTTATGACGTTCTTCTTCTGGCAGATTTAAAAATGTATCATTGAATGTAGTAACTTTATTTTTTTCACCATCAACATAGCAGCCACATAATCTTTGGATACCACAGTCTTCTATATTGAATTGTGATTTTATTTCATTTATTTCTTTTCTGGTCATATATAATAAGTACCTCCATTGTCATTTAATAAAAGAATAATGTACTGGTATTTTATCACATAATTCAACCAGTTACATTAAAAATATATTCTGAAAATTTAACAGGAACAAACAGATTAGTTGTAATTAGATGAATAAAAGATGAAAAAAAGAAAAATTTTAAAGATGACAGAGGAATAGTTGTAATATTATAAGAATAAGATTATAATTAACTGGTAAATAATGTGGTGATAATATTTTGAAACATGCTGTTATTATAATAATTAAATGTTTCGATTTATAATATGTAATTATTTGGATTGATAATGTTTAAATATTTGGATTGCTATAATGCTATGTGATTCACGAACACTTGCATTGTAATATTTGAATGCTGACAAGGGTTGATATTAAATGATGGATAATGAGAGTAAATATTGTTAATTTACATATATTTTACATATAAATATAAACAGAATTTACATAACATATATATCATAAAACGCAAAGGTCAAAAGTTCATAAGATTAAATGTTTATAAGATTAAATGTTCATAAAGTTGGAAGTTCATAATATTAGATGTACAGAGGTCTTATCATATGGGTATGAACTACTTATAAACATGCTGAGCTTTATATCGGCATAATAAGCAGCGCAAGAATGGAGGATTATTATGAAAGTAGGAATTTTAACAAGTGGTGGAGATTGTCAGGCTTTGAATGCAGCTATGAGAGGTGTGGCAAAGAGTCTGTATAATAAAATACCAGATGTAAAGATATATGGTTTTCTTGATGGATATAAGGGACTTATTAATAATGATTATAAGCTTATGAATGTTGATGATTTTTTTCTGGAATTCTAACAGTTGGTGGTACTATTCTTGGTACATCAAGAACTCCTTTTAAAAGAATAACAGAGCCTGATGAGAATGGCAAAGATAAGGTAGTATCCATGAAAAAGACTTATAAAGGATTGGGGCTTGATTGCCTTGTTATACTTGGAGGAAATGGAACACACAAGACAGCTAATATGTTAAGTGAAGAGGGACTTAATGTTGTTACACTGCCAAAGACAATAGATAATGATCTTGTAGGAACAGATGTAAGCTTTGGATTTCAGTCAGCTGTGGATATTGCTACAAATACTATTGATTGTATACATACTACAGCTGCATCACATAGCAGGGTGTTTATAGTTGAACTTATGGGACATAAGACAGGATGGCTTACATTACATGCAGGTGTAGAGGTGGTTCTGATGTGATTCTTATACCAGAGATTCCATATGATCTCGATAAGGTGGTTGAAGCTATTAATAAAAGAAGCAAGCAGAAAAAAACATTTTACTATACTTGCAGTAGCTGAAGGTATTATATCAAAGGAAGAACTTGAATTTAGCAAAAAGGAACTTAAAGAGATAAGAAAAAGAGAGCATTTTCCATCCGCAGCATATAGGATAGGTGCAGGTATTATGGAAAGAACAGGGCAGGAGGTAAGAGTTACTGTGCCAGGACATGTACAGCGTGGGGAAGTCCATGTGCATACGACAGAGTATTAGCATCAAGACTAGGCGCAAAGGCAGCGGAACTTATTATTAATAAAGAGTATGGATATATGGTGTGTGTTAGGGATAATCAGATAGATAAAAACACCACTTAGGGAAGTAGCAGGCAGATTAAAAACAGTAGATCCTGACTCAGGTATTATCAAAGAAGCAAAGGCGATGGGAATATGTTTTGGAGATTAAATAATATTAAGAATGTCTTCAGTAATAAAAGAAAAGAAAAAATGCAGATGAAAAAATAGCTGTAGATAAAAAATAAATGTAGAAAAAGAAATAAATGAAAATATACATTTTATTGGAGAAAATATGAATAAAAATAATGTAATAGAAGATGATAAATTATTAAATATAGTTATGGATGATTCTAAGGAAGCAGCTAATATGACCGAAGTATCAGATAGTATCCATAAAAAAATAAAGAATATTGAAGAAAAATATCGTAAAGATGGTAAAAGAATGCCATTTTTTGCAAACAGGGAGTTATCATGGCTGAAATTTAATGAAAGAGTCATAGATGAAGCTGATGATGAAAAAGTGCCATTATGTGAGAGACTTACATTTGTTTCAATATTCAACAGTAATCTTGATGAGTTTTATATGGTAAGAGTTGGCTCTCTGTATGATCAGATGCTTCTTGCAAAAAAAAGAATAAACAGGAGATGACTACAGGCTTCGACAATAAATCAATGATGACTGCAGAGCAGCAGCTGGATGCTGTATTTACGCATACAAGAGAATTATTACATAAAAAAGATAAGATATATACAAAGCTTATGTATGAGTTTGACAGACAGGGTGTTAAGCTTATCAGCTTTAATGATGTTGAATATTCTGATGCGGTATATCTTGAGAACTACTTTAACAAGTCAATACTTCCAATATTATCGCCTCAGGTTATAGGAAAGAAAAATCCGTTTCCATTTCTTAAGAATAAGGAAATATATGCAGTGGCTCTTCTTGGGTCAAAGAATAGCGATAAGATAGGACTTGTACCATGCAGCAACGGTATATTCGACAGACTTATACCTATACCATCAGATAGCAGAAAATATATGCTTGTTGAGGAACTTATACTGCATTTTCTTCCCAAAATATTCAAGAAATATAGTGTAAAAAGTAAATCACTTATAAGAATCATTAGAAATGCTGATATAGATATGGATGAAGCATTCTTTGATGAGGATATGGATTACAGGGATACTATGGAACAGCTTATAAAGGAGAGAAGAAGGCTGTGTCCTGTCAAGCTTGAGTATTCAAGAGTACTTGATGATAAAGTTATATCAGCTTTGTGTAACGAGCTGAAGCTTGACAAAAAGCAGGTGTTTTATTCTGAATCACCACTTGAAATGTCGTTCATATCAAAAATTCAGGATGATTTAAGAACAAGGAAAGAGCTTTTCTATGAAAGAAGGGTTCCACAGAATTCAAAATATATAGATATGAAGCAGCCTATTATAGACCAGATAGCTAAAAAGGATGTTTTATTAAGTTATCCGTATGAGAGTATGCATCCTTTTATAAAACTTCTTAATGAAGCAGGTAATGATGACAGGGTTTTGTCTATTAAGATGACTCTTTACAGGGTAGCCAAGAATTCGCAGATTGTAGAGGCGCTTATAGAAGCAGCAGAAAATGGTAAAGAGGTAGTTGTACTTGTTGAACTGAGGGCAAGATTTGATGAAGAGAATAATATTGAATGGTCAAGGCGTCTTGAAGAAGCCGGATGCAAGATTATATATGGAATAGATCATATAAAGGTTCATTCAAAGCTGTGTCTTATAACATATAAGGATGGTGAAGAATTCAAGTATATTACGCACGTTGGAACAGGTAACTTCAACGAGAAAACAGCAAAATTATATACAGATCTTTCGCTTATTACATCTAATACTGATATTGCAAGGGAAACAGCAGATGTGTTTAATAATCTTGGGCTGGGTGATGTTGTTGAACATACAGAGCATCTTCTTGTTGCACCTAAGTGTCTTCAGAATAAAGTTATCAGTTTAATAGAAGCCGAGATTGATAAGGCTAAAAACGGTGATGAGGCATATATAGGTGTTAAGATTAATTCTCTTACAGATAAAACAATAATAGAAAAACTTGTTGAAGCATCTATGAGTGGTGTTAAGGTTGATATGATTATAAGATGAATAAGCTGTATGAGAGCTGGAATAGAGGGTTATACAGACAATATTACAATTACAAGTATTGTAGGAAGATTCCTTGAACATTCACGTATATATATATTTGGCAAAGGTAACGATACGAAAATATACATATCATCAGCTGATTTTATGACAAGAAATACTATCAGGCGTGTTGAAGTCGCAGCACCAGTTTATGATGAAGAGATAAAAGAGAGACTTCTTCGTATGTTTAATACTATGTTGTCAGATAATGTTAAGGCAAGAGTTATGGCATCAGATGGAAACTATTATAGAAAAGATGTAAATGATAAAGAAACAAGAATCAATTCACAGGAATATTTCTATGATGAGGCTATAAAGAAAGCACAGCAGAATATAATAAAATAATAAAATACTATAAAATCCTCAATATCTGCTTGAATTTATTTTTGTTTTTGATAAACTTTATAGGTATGTTAAATAATAGACACATAAGTAAAGGATGGCATATATGAAACCCAAGATATTATTTCATAATTTTTTTGACATCTGAGTACTATAAATCATCATAAATATCAGGTAATGAAAAATTGTTTCAGGGTAGGACTTTATAAGCAGGGGCTTGCTGCATGATTTATCAAAGTACAGTCCGACGGAGTTTATTCCTGGTGTAAAATATTTTCAAGGCAACAGAAGTCCGAATAATGCACAAAGAGAGGCAGAGGGCTGTTCTACGGCATGGCTTCATCATAAAGGACGTAATAAGCACCACTATGAATACTGGATAGATTATCCTGCTAAAGGCGGTAATGGGAGTCTTATAGGGATGGAAATGCCAGTGAATTATGTAGTAGAGATGTTTTGTGACAGAGTAGCGGCAAGTAAGATATACAATAAGGAAAAATATAAGGATTCAGATTCATTAGAGTATTTTAAGAGGGGAATGGATCATTATATAATTCATCCAAAGACCAAAGAGCTGCTTTATAGTCTTCTTTGTTATGCTATCTGAAAAAGGTGAAGACTATACCTTTGCTTATATAAGGAAGTATGTATTAAAATAATATGATGAATATACAGTGATTATTTAATAAGATTGCAGTCTGCAGATAATCTGTGGACTGCTTTTTTAATAATTTTATTTTATGATACCGGGGTGCCAAGGTCTTTCACCCACCTATGAGCAAGCTCATGTGGGTTTAGACCTTTTGACCATGATATCACATTATATATTATACATTAGATTGATTATTATGATGATTATGTGTTAATATATAGTGCGGATTAATCCTGATTACCCAAGGATATATAGGATTAGTTATTCTGTTAAAATGTGCTTATGACACATGATTTATATAAAGATAAGAATGAACGGAGGACGATGATGTTAGAGCTTAATCATGTCGGATATACCACAGAGGATGGTATGGAGATATTACATGATATTACTTTAAAAATCGATGAGAGATTTGTAGCGGTTACTGGACCTAATGGAGGCGGTAAATCCACACTTGCAAAGGTTATAGCTGGTATATATCAGCCTACAAAAAGGGAAGTATTCTTCTTGATGGTGTTGATATTACTAATATGAGTATAACAGACAGAGCAAAGGAAGGTATAAGCTTTTGCATTCCAGCAGCCTGTCAGATTCAAGGGATTAAAGGTAAAAGATTTATTGAAGCTGGCAGCTGGCAATGGGGCTAAATACAACGATTTAAAAGGTTATCTTAAAGAAGTTGGACTTAATGCAGAAGATTATATTAACAGAGAACTCAACAGCAGCCTTTCAGGTGGAGAGTTGAAAAGAATAGAAATAGCAATGATAAGAGCAAGAGGAACCAAGCTGTCATTGTTTGATGAACCAGAGGCAGGAATTGATCTTTGGAGTTTCCAGAACCTTATTAAGGTGTTTGAAGAAATGCATGAAACTAATCATGGAAGTATCATAATAATAAGCCATCAGGAAAGAATACTTGATATAGCTGATAAGATAGTTGTTATAAAAGATGGAAATATAGATAAATATGGCGATAAGGATGATATACTTCCACAGTTACTTGAAGGAACTGGATCACCAGTTTAAATGTATATCAGATGCGAGTGTCAGAATTCATTTTTACACTTGCATGTTAATTAGGAAGCTGGTAACAAAATTTATATTGTAGTAAGGAAAGGATACCATATAAATGGATGCAATAGAAAAAAATCTTTTACATGAGGTTGCAGAGCTTGATGCACTTCCTGTAGGAGCGTATAATATCAGGGCAAACGGAAAATCTGAGGCACGTAATACAACTGCTAATATAGATATAGTGACTAAAGAAGATAAACCAGGAATAGATATATATATTAAGCCTGGTACTAAAAATGAGAGTGTGCATATTCCAGTCATAATAAGCCAGACAGGTCTTAAGGACCTTGTATACAATGATTTTCATATAGGAGAGGATGCAGATGTTACTATAATTGCAGGTTGTGGCATACATAACTGTGGTGATGAAACATCAACTCATGATGGGATTCATACATTCTATGTTGGAAAGAATGCTAAATTAAGATATATAGAGAAACATTATGGTGAAGGTGAAGGACGTGGAAAGCGTCTTATGAATCCTACAACTATAGTACATCTGGAAGATGGAGCAGTTATGGATATGGAGACTTCACAGATATCAGGAATTGATGACACATTTAGAGAGACAAGTGGTGATATGGCTGCTGGCTCTAAGCTTACTATTCATGAAAATATAATGACTACAGGTGAGCAGCATGCTAAGACTGAGTTTAATATGGATGTTAATGGTGAGGATGCATCGGTAGATGTTGTATCAAGAAGTGTAGCCAGAAATAACAGTTATCAGGAATTCGTCAGCAGAATAAATGGTAATACACGTTGTGCCGGACACAGCTCATGTGATGCTATTATTATGGATAATGCATGTGTCACAGCAAGTCCACAGCTTAAGGCAAACAGTGTGGATGCAAGTCTCATACATGAGGCAGCCATAGGAAAGATAGCAGGTGATCAGTTAATAAAGCTTATGACTCTTGGACTTACAGAGCAGGAGGCTGAGGAGCAGATTGTTAACGGTTTCTTAAGCTAGTACATCGTTTGGTAAATAATTATACCAATCGCGCAGGATGCGGATTAGCAGGCAAATGAATGGTGTAGTTATTTCGCGATGTACTAGTTAACAAAGGGGCGGAAGACACAGGCTTTGATACCTACGGATTGGTTTGTGTTACGCATTACCACAATCCTGTCCATTATATTTATATAACAGATAATATCAGTTACTGTCCTGGGAGATTTAATCCAACATTAAGAGTGGAATCATACCTAGGACAGTATTTTTTATGTCTTATTTATATATGGTTAATTGACATTTTGTAGCTTGTGGGGTAGCCTAATAAGAAAGATAGCAGTTTCGATAATTAAGATAAATTGGGAGTATGTATACATGGGTGTAGAAGAATTTTTAAGCAGGAAGAAGAAAGATTTCTTATGGCATATTACAGATGTGCTATTATGGAGGTGGAAACTAAGTTTAAGGTACTTAATGAGCAGTTTTCATTGCAGTATGACAGGAATCCGATAGAATCGATTAAGACAAGAATAAAGTCAACAGAGGGGATAATCAAGAAAGCTAATAGGAAAAAAATCCCATTTACTATGCAGGCAATAGAAGAAAATATAAGAGATATAGCAGGTATAAGAGTTATCTGTTCATTTTCAGAGGATATATATATGCTTGCGGATTGTCTGCTTAAGCAGGATGATATAAGACTTGTTGAGATGAAGGATTATATTAAACATCCAAAGGAAAGTGGATACAGAAGTCTTCATGTTATTATAGAAATACCAATATTCTTACAGAATGAAAAACGTTATATGAAGGTAGAGGTACAGCTTAGAACTATTGCGATGGACTTTTGGGCAAGTGTTGAACACAAGTTAAGATATAAAAAGAACATACCTGATAGTGAGGCAGAGACACTTGCAGTAGAACTATCCAGTTATGCAGACCAGCTTGCTGAGCTTGATAATAAAATGGAACAGATTAAGAAACGTATAGTCGAAGCAGAAAAGCAGGCTGAACCGGTTGGAGAAAGAAAAAGACCTATAACAACAATAGGCAGCACGCTTATAAAGAACAGGTTGAATGGGTTGATAAAGTAGGAATATTGTTGTTTAACACACATTTTTAACGTACGGACGACAGCATATATGAGAAAAGCAGGTGTGCATACATCAACGATGCCAGAAGCTTCAATTGGATATTTCTAAGACTTTTCATATACGTAATGGTAGTTTCCGCTACCGTTCGATACGGGACATCCGTGTCCCATATCTCACTTCCACAGACATCCGTGTCTGTGGATAGCTGGGTAGAGAAAGAAAAGTCTAAGAAATATCACAATTGAACTTCAAGTGCATCTTATGATGTTTGCGCACCTGCTTTTCTCATATATGCTGTCTGACTTTGGTTTAATTTACGAAAAATAAATGTGTGCTAAATCAGAAGGGAGAGGCATGAGGGGCGGAATTGTGCGCTTTACGCACAATTCCGCCCTGTTTCGTCACCTTGATTTAATTGAATATTCAGCATTAAATTATGCCGTAACACAGACAAATATAAGCTACAGGCAGTTCTGCATACTATGTGAAATGCACTTGAAGTTCAATCGTGCTGACTCTTAGACTTTTCTTTTGCTCCCAGCTAGCTTCGTACATGGATGTACGAAGCAATGAGGTCGCGCCACGGACGGCGCGTCCGAATGGTAGCGTCACCTATAACTACCTATATGAAAAGTCTTAGAGACAGCCGATTGAAGCTTCTGGCATTGAACATAGTGTGCAGAACTGCCTGTAGCTTATATTTGTCGTCCGTTCGTCATCAACTAATATTCAATTAAACAATAATATTTTATGCTGTAGCCTTATTGAAATAGTCTTTAAGGTTAATAACTGGCTGTGGCTTTGCATACTTATAACCCTGGATATAATCAAAGCCTTTACCTATACTGTAATCTGCCTGTTCATCATTTTCTACACCTTCAATCAATAATATGAAACCTTGTTCTTTAAATACGCTTGTCAGATGGGATACGATATCTGATACAGCAGTACTGTCAAGAGATTTATATAGCAGACTCTTGTCAAACTTGATTGTATAGAATGGACATCCAATTATTCTTTCCAGATTCGAGTATCCTGTACCAAAGTCATCGAGATAAAACTTGATTCCAGACTGGTTAAGCTTTTCCATATTCCGTAATACCATATTAAAATCATCAAATATAGCACTTTCGGTAAGTTCAAGTCTGATATGTTGAGGATTAATATTATTATTGTTTATAATACTCATAAGTTCATCAAAAAAGATCGCGGTTTGATAATTCAGATGATGAACAGTTAATTGTAATGGCATCAAAGTCATATTTAGATTCGAATTCCTTGACAATTCTGCATACTTTGTTGATCATAATCATAGTAAGTGTGTGTATACAATGATTCTTTTTCAGCAAGAGGTATGAATCTGTCGATAGATAATAGTTCCATCAAGTGATAGGCGCATAAGTGCTTCAGCAGTTCTGAAGCTGTTTTCATTAACGCTGAATATAGGCTGTGCATAGCAAAGCACACGTTCATCATCAAGATTGTTCTGGTTTCTTATATCAAGAAGAAGCTGCTCTATCTTATAATTCTCGTGGAATTCTCTGTAATCCTTATCAGTTGCAAGGTAGCATTGATTACCTGTTTCATTGTATATTTTATTAAAAAAAGATAATCAGACATAGAATTAAGCTTGTGTATATTAGTTATTACCGGATTATTCTGTATGGCAACGATTTTATAGTTGACATTGTAGGTTGAGTAGTGCATATGCTCTATGATACACTGTTCCACGTTATTAAGAAATTGTCTTATTCTGGTTTCATCCTTAATATAAATTATCATAGCAAAGTCAACATTATTAAAACGATAAATGTGTACCATATGGTGCTGCTGTTCTATTTTACGACACACCTTGGCAGATATTACTTCTATCTTGCTGTTATGGACAGCATAATTAACATTCTTTAGCTGTGGAAAGCTAAGATATAATACAAGAAAGTTACGTTTCATTTTGACACTGTCAGAAAATCTTGCATTAAAGGAATTCTGGTTCTGGCAGCCTATTAATTCATCATATGGATTGCTATGAAATAATATATAATAAATAAAAAAGGTAATACATAAGTCAGACTTGTGTATATCGCATTTTTAGTAAGATACTGAACGGTAAGCATAATAAAATCAGCAGGTATAAATATCAATGCATATCTGTTTACTACAGTTGGAATCGTATTGTGATTGACTAATACAGTAAGAAGACATAAAAAACATGTCATTATTCCATATGCAAGGTAAAAGTTCATAAATGAATCAATGCTTATTATGCCATCAGCTGTAAAATAATGTGTTTTCTGTGAATAAAACCATACGATACCAGCCAGATATATTATTGCGAATATTGTGAGAGAGTTGTGCAAAATCCCCTGTTGTTATATATTTTAGAAGAAAGAAAACTTATATAAATATATAATGCTGCAATTATGATAAAATATAGTGCAAGGTATAATAATGAAATACCTATACAGAAGGTAGTACTATAATTATCATTATGGGCAGCACAATATATAAGAGCAAGCTGTGAAATAATAGCTGTTAGTGATATAAGAATACCATAATAAAGTATTTTATATGAGCTTGTTTTACGTGGGTTAGAATAAATCATAAGAAAAATAAGAAATATACAGGTGATAAGACTGAATATTTCTGCGGTTACATTGTATCCTCCAATTAACATAAGTGCCTCCAAAAGATGTATGACTATAAGAAAATATTATACATATTATTTAGTATTTCCACAATGGGGAAAAAGATACATATTATGGCGCATTTTAGGCATTTTTGGGGGATTAAGAATAATTTTGAATGATAAAGCTATAATAATATCAGGTCTGGCTGTAATATAATTTTACCTTTCAAAGCTGGGATATATTAAACAGGATATACAGTGTAATTAAGAATTAAGATGGGAGAAAAGATATGAGTAATATTTTATTAATAGAGGATAACGAAGCAATAATTATGGGGCTGGAATACCTTTTTACCAATAATGGTTATAATGTCAGGGTTGCAAGAAGTGTATGTCAGGCAAAGGAGATATTAGATAATGCAAAGGAAACTGAAAAATATGGAACTTTAATTGGAGCTGGTGATGTATGGAACATAGATATTATAATACTTGATGTAATGCTTCCTGATGGGGATGGCTTTTCGCTTTGCAGAAAGATTAAAGCTGATGATATAGCCCCTGTCATATTTCTTACAGCTAAAGATGAGGAGAAAGATGTTGTAATGGGGTTGGAGTTAGGTGCAGATGATTATGTTATAAAGCCATTCCGCAATATGGAACTTCTATCGAGAATTAAGAATGTGCTAAGAAGAAACCGGAGCGGCAATGAGCTTACATATGCCAATTTGAAGATGAATGTTGATATAAGAAAATTGTACAAGGAAGACAATGAAATTAAGCTTACAAAGCTTGAATTTGAGATATTAAAAATTTTGTTACAAAATCCTAAAAAAAGTATTTACAAGGGAAGAAATACTATCACATATATGGGATTCAGCAGGTAACTTTGTAAATGATAATACACTTACAGTTACAATCAAAAAGGCTTCGTGAGAAGATAGGCGATAAAGAAGGAAATATGATTGTGACGGTGAGGGGTGTAGGTTACAGATTGTCAGATTAGAATGAATATAATAACAGATTGGAGAAAATATGGGTACATATAAGAATAAGCAGGCTGTTAAAAGTCTGTTATTAACAGGTGTAGTGCTGGTTGTCGGCGTAGTGGTATATATGTCCTGGATAGGCTGGTATACACATAAGTATAAGAATATTGAGAATACATATATAAGATGTATTATGGAAAATGTAATCAGCCAGTATCCGGACTTTGATATGGAAGAAGTTGCGATTATATTAAATAAGTCCTACGGTGAACTTGAAAGCAGTACAACATCAGAAGAATTTTACAGCATATTAAGAAAAAAAATGGAATAACAGATAATACATTTTATATTAAAGATATGAGTGACATAAGAAATGTCAATATAATAGTCAGCACTTTAATTATTGGTGTAATGTCGGTATTGTTTATTATATGTTTTTACATATATTTGAGGAGAAGAAAGAATGCTATCGTCCAATTGCAGGATTATATGGATAAAATATCACGCGGTAATTATGAGCTGGAAATAAATGATAATTCAGAAGATGAGCTTAGCAGTCTTAAGAATTCACTTTATAAAATTATGGTATATATGAAGGAACAGGCAGACTCAGCCAGAATAAAAAAGGTTATGTTAGCACAGTCAGTATCTGACATATCACACCAGTTAAAGACACCACTTACTTCAACTCAGATTCTGTTGGATAATCTTAATGATAATCCTGATATGGAATATGCTACAAGAAAGAAATTCATATATGAAGCTTTAAATCAGGTTAATGGAATGAGCTGGATGATTGTGACTATGCTTAAGTTGTCAAGAATTGATGCGGGTGTAGTGGAGTTTAATAACGAGAACATTTCCATTAATAAGATTATAGAAGAAGCGGTAGGTAATCTTGAGGTTATTGCAGAGATTAAAAATGTAAATATAGAAAAGTATATTGATAATCATAATGAAAATAAATTGAATAAATCGGACATCTATATAAATGGCGATTACAACTGGAACAGGGAAGCATTACAGAATATTATTAAAAATGCAATTGAACATAGTAATGACAAAGGTACTGTAAAGATAAATATAACAGATAATGATGTGTATACAGCAGTGTATATAACTAACAGAGGTGATAAACTGAGTGACCAACGACAGAAGCAGATATTTGAACGCTATTACAGTGAAGCTAAATACGAAGATAACAGTATGGGAATAGGACTTCCTCTTGCTAAGGCAGTAATTGAGAAGCAGGGAGGCTATATAAGTGTGAAGTCCGATGATGAAGAAACAGTATTTATAGTTAAATACATAAAATAAATGTCACCGAAATGTCATTTTATCTGTGTATATTGAGATATGTAATAAATCAATGCATATTTATAATCTATATTTACGACAGAAAGAGAGGCAGTATATGGAGATATTAAAGGTAGAACATCTTGTTAAACAGTATGGCAAAGATGACAATGCTGTACTTGCAGTAAATGATATTTCATTCAGTGTGGAACAAGGCGAGTTCGTGGCTATAGTGGGAAGTTCAGGAAGTGGTAAGTCAACACTTCTTCACCTGCTTGGCGGTGTGGACAGACCTACAAGTGGAAAGGTATATATACAGGGTGAGGATATATATTCACTGAATAGTGATAAGATAGCAATATTCAGAAGAAGACAGGTAGGGCTTATATATCAGTTCTATAACCTTATACCAATTCTTAATGTTAAAGAAAATATTACTTTACCTTGTGAACTTGATGGCAGGACACCAGACAAAAGCGAACTTGATGAGCTTATCAACACTCTTGGTTTAAAGGACAGGGTGACACATCTGCCTAATGAGTTATCAGGTGGACAACAGCAGAGAGTATCAATTGGCAGGGCACTTATTAATCACCCGGCAATACTTCTTGCAGATGAGCCGACAGGAAATCTTGACTCACGCTCAAGTGATGAAATCGTAGAATTATTAAAACTCTCTAATCAGAAATATAAGCAGACAATTGTAATGATTACCCACAATCTTGAAATTGCAAAGATTGCAGACAGAATATTACGAATTGAAGATGGCAGGCTTGTATAAAGATTATGAACAGGCACGAGCCTTATATAAATAGTTTCATAATTTTATAAGATTTTATAAGATATAGAATTATGTAAATTTATGAAACGGGCTGGAAAGGAGAGTTTATATGCAGATACTTAACAGGTTGACAATCAGGAATCTAAAGCTTAATAAAAAAAGAACAATTGTTACAATTATTGGTATTATACTTGCGACGGCACTTCTGACTGCGGTTGCAGCTATGGCGGTAAGTTTAAAAGAAAGCATAACGTTAAGAGCAAAGAAGGTAGATGGAGATTTTCATCTTCTCTTATATGATATGACTGATAAGCAGAAGGAGTCAGTTATTAATAACAGGCAGGTGGAAAGTTATTACGAAATGCACGAAGTTGGTTATGCAGTGCTTGACGGCTGTGTTAATGACAGTAAACCTTATGTTTATATTGAAGCACTTGATGGTGATACATTTGAAAAGGCAGAAATAAATGTAACATCAGGAAGACTTCCAGAAGATGACAGCGAAATAGTTATATCAAGTCATATTAAGACCAATGGTGGTGTTAAATATAATATTGGAGATGAGATTACATTTGATGTAGGCGACAGGACATATAATGGTAAAAAACTTTATCAGAATGATGATTATAGAGAAGATGAGCTGCTTGATGTAAAGAAGACTAAGACGTATAAGGTTGTGGGAATATGTGACAGGCTTCCATATGGTGAAGAACCAAGAACTGCACCGGGTTATTCGGTCATTACATTTGCAAATAAGTCAGATACATCTTTGAATAAATCGGACATATATATCAGGTTTCATAAAAAGGTACTTAAAGACAGATATAATATAATTGCGGATATATTAGGTGTCGATAGAATTTTATTTAACAAGCAGTATTCAGGCAGTCCAACAGATGAAGAGGCAGGGATATTAAAGAACCAGCTTGATAAGGCACATTCATATTACATTAATAACAGTATTATAAAGTATGAAGTGTTTTATGATTCAAGTGTTGCATTTGTATATAATATGGCGGCTGTTGTTATGGTTATAATTATTATAACTTCAGCGGTATGTATAAGTAACAGCTTTGCTATATCTATTAACCAGAAAACTAAACAGTACGGAATGTTAGCTTCAATCGGTGCAACTCCACGCCAGATTAGAAAAAATGTTTTTTTTGAAGCTGCGTTTATGGGTGTAATAGGTGTTGCAGCAGGCATAGTCGGGGGTCTGTCAGCAAGTTATATTCTTGTCATATTGAGTAACAAAATGCTTATTGATACATTAGAAATGAGCATTGTGTATGCACCATCTTTATTAGGAGTACTTTTATCAATTGTACTTGCGATAGTTACGATTGTATTGTCGGCATTAGTACCAGCAATAAGGGCTTCGCGAATGTCACCAATAATGGCTATCAATCATAGTGAAGATATTAAGATAAAATCTAAGTCATTAAAGACACCGGAATTAGTCAGTAAAGTATGGGGTGAAGGAGGTGTCCTTGCCTATAAGAATATGAAGCGTAACAAGAGAAAATACAGGGTAATCACTATTTCTATTGCGCTTAGTGTAATGACATTTATTGCTTTATATGGATTTATGAGTTTATTAACAGATTCAGCCAACAGATACGCTAATGGCAATATAGATTTAAGGGTGTATATGTCTTCATATAAAAATATGTCTGCAGATGAAGCTGATAAAAAAGTAAGTAATATTGTGAACAGGATAAATAATGAAACAAATATAACAGATTTTACTTTTGCAAGAGGCTTTAATGGCATTTTAAAGGATAAACCAAAATACAGTGCTGATTATTATGAGATGTATAATTATGAAAGGGGCTTAGCAGAACCGGACAATTATTATATTAATATTATTTCATTAGGTAATGAAGAATATGAAAAGTATATTAAAAAGCTTGGCATCAGCAAGGAAACTGCACAGAGCGGAGGCATACTTGTAGATAATACATATCAGTACATTAATGATGGAAATAACGTAAAATATTTTAATGTATATGATGGTTATAAAGCTGGTGATATATTAACGTATCAGGCTGGAAATGCAGGCAAAGGACAGTCAACTGATAATAACAGACAATCAGACGATACAACATTTTACGATATAAAGATTGTGGCACTTAGCAATGAAAGGCCATTCGGATATGACAATGCTTATACTTCTTATGGTTATCTTATTGTAAGTGATGATTATATGAATCAGTTTAATCCCGGGGATATTGATTGCAGTGTACTTCTTAATATTAACTGTGACGACCCTGATAAAGCACAGGATATACTTGTGAATGAATTTGATATTGGGAAGAATAACATAGTTAATGCAGCACAGGAAAAGAAGGAACAATGAGAATCTTATTCTGATAATTAAGATATTCTTATATGGATTTATTGCTATTGTTTCATTGATTGGCATAACCAATATATTTAATACTGTTACAACCGGAATGGAACTAAGGAGTAAAGAGTTTGCAATGCTTCAGTCGATAGGTATGACAAAGAGAGAATTTGATAAAATGATAAGGATGGAAAGTGTATTTTATGGAAGTAAAGCCCTTATAATTGGTGTAGTGTCAGGAACAGTGCTTTCTTATATATATATGGCGGCAGGAGAGTCACAGTTAAGATATAGTTTGCCATTGCTGGCTATAGTTATTGCGGTTGTTGTCGTGATTATACTGCTTCTTGGAATTATGAAATATTCAATAGTCCGATAAGAAAGCAGAATATTATAGAAACAATAAGAAATGAGAATATATAAATAAAAATATATAGAAGAAAATGTATGGAAGAGTAATAAAAGTATTGCTTTGACAGAAACTGCTGATTATAATATAATCTCTTATTGAAATACTACCATAATGGTAGGTTTGGTAATTAATAATTCGGAATGGAGATAAAGATGTTAAATCAGTTTTCGAGAACACAATTATTACTAGGTGAAAGTGCAATGCAGGAACTAGCTAATAAGAGAGTTGCTGTATTTGGAATAGGCGGAGTAGGCGGTTATGCCTGTGAGGCACTTGTAAGAAGCGGTATAGGTGCATTTGACCTTATAGATGATGATAAAGTATGTCTTACTAATCTTAACAGACAGATTATAGCAACAAGAAAAACTGTTGGAAGGTATAAGACAGAGGTTATGAAAGAGAGAATGTTGGAGATTAATCCCAATGTTGATGTAAGAATTCATAATTGTTTCTTTCTTCCAGAAAATGCTGATAAATTTCCATTTGAAGAGTATGATTATATAGTTGATGCGGTAGACACTGTGACAGCTAAGATTTCAATTGTTATGAAAGCAAATGAACTTGGAATCCCGGTTATAAGCAGTATGGGAGCTGGTAATAAGCTGGATCCGACAGCATTCAGGGTTGCAGATATATATAAGACAAGGGTGTGTCCTCTTGCGAAGGTTATGCGCCGTGAACTTAAGAAACGTGGCGTTAAGAAGCTTAAGGTTGTATATTCAGAGGAACAGCCAACAAGACCAATCGAGGATATGTCGATAAGCTGTCGTACTAACTGCATATGCCCTCCAGGATCAGAACACAAATGTACAGAAAGACGTGATATTCCAGGTTCAAGCGCATTTGTGCCATCTGTTGTAGGGCTTATAATTGCTGGAGAGGTGATTAAGGATATCGCAGGGGTTAAAGCTAAGCCAAGAACTGTATAATATTTATTTACAATTAAAGATTATTATATTATTAAATTCAAAGAACCTGAATGATAATTATACCAAGTGGCAATTGATATGATTATCATTCAGGTTCTTTTTGGGAGAGTGATAACTACAAATTTAAGGGAGTAAGTAGTTATCTGTTTATGAAAAAGTTTATTGAAAGTAATGTCTAATGTCTTTCAACAATGATTATATTAGAGGGAAAATGTGAACGTGTTATGTAAAAGATGTGAGTAAAATGTGAATTGTAAAAACAAAATATAAACTAATGCAATAAGACTGATTATATATTATAATAACGTATGTTTCATTAAAGAATATTTTATCAAAGAAGATTTCAGCATATTACGCTTAGTTAATATGAAAAATATATATTATATTAAAGTATAGTATAAAATAATACATTTTATTCGTATATACAATAAATAATTATCTATAAATAGCATAAAAGAGAGAAAAAGTGAGGGAAAGAGTGGAAAGGGAGAATATTTATAAAGGCAGTACATTTAATATGAAATGTCAGTATTGTGGGGCAGTGCTTAATCTGACCGATGAGGTGTGTCCGCATTGTGGCAGGAAGAATAGGGCAGGGGAAGCCTATAAAAAAGATTATGACAAATATCAGTCAAAAGTTAATACAGCGGAAAAATCAATAAGCGCACAGCAGCTGTATACAGTAAAAGTGCTTGTGCGTGGAGTGGCTATAGCGGTGCTTCTTGCAATGTTTATTGGTCGGTGGTGTATATGCCTACACACGACTGGTATTTTATTAAGCAGAAAAATGCTGTTAGTGAATATGATACGGTGACAGCCACGTTAGACAGATATTGGGAGAATGAAGATTACTATGATTTCTTTAATTATAGTGACAGCATTAATATATCAGGCTGGTCAGATGGTCCGTATCTTGATTATCACCCACAGATAGAGGCTGCACAGATATACATATTTGTGAATAATTATATAAGTGAATATCTTGCCACGGATAATATATTTGATAAGAATAAGGCACTGACGGATATTTGTGGTCTGCTGGATGAATTTTATGATTTGGATAACCTTCATTATATATATGGAAAGCTTGCGGTTGGAGATACGTCTGATGAGAAGGTAGAACAGATTTATAAGAATATGGATGCAATATTAAAGACATATTTTTATGTGAGTGATGAACAGGTGCAGGCTATAAGGACGGCGGATAGTACGCAAATCCAACTTATTATAGAAGAAAGTGTGAAAAATAAGTATGAATAATAAAATGAATGTGATATGTCCTTCGTGTGGTGCAAAATTTAATAAAAATCTCAGCCAGTGTCCATATTGTGGCAATTCCAATTATTATGGACAGGAAAAATCATATATGAAAGGACTGGCAGGACTTAGGCAAAGGCTGGCAGAACTTGCTGATATTAATAAAAAATAATTGTAGAAGAGGCTGTAAAAGTGCTTGTCCTTGTACTGGCGGTTGTAATCATACTGGTGGCAGCTATATTTTCTGTAAAAGCAATTGACAGACACAACGAAAGCATTGCCGTTAATAATATAAGAAAAGAGATAATAGATGGAAGATAAGTATTATACAGAAAGTCATAAAAAGCCATAGACAGATATGATAAAGATTTCAATAATACAGAAAAGAATGTACATAATAAGGCGGACAGTAATTCAAAGAAAGCTTACGCATTTGCAATACCCGCAGTTGTTATTGCACTGCTTCTTATAGCATTTATTGGTATTGCATTAACTGGCTCTGTAAAAAGGCTGTAAAGAAATCAGCAATAACGAATAATTATACAGAAATAAGTAATAAAATATATTCATATCTTGATAGCAGTAGTTATAAGGAATTATCGGATTATAGTGATGAGATAGATGCTCTTGATAATAAAGCATTTGATAATATAGCCATAGCCCGTGCCCTGGTAAATGAGCCGGAGATACTTCTTCTTGACGAGCCTCTTGGTGCCCTTGATCTTAAGATGAGAAAAGAAATGCAGCTTGAGCTTAAGAATATGCACGAGAAGCTAGGTATTACATTTATCTATGTAACCCATGACCAGGAGGAAGCCCTTACCATGTCCGACAAGATCGTAGTTATGTCAGAGGGTAAGATACAGCAGATCGGAACTCCCGAGGATATATATAATGAGCCGAAGAATGCATTTGTAGCAGACTTTATCGGCGATAGCAATATCTTCAACGGAATAATGACAGGCAAGCTCAGGGTGCGTTTCTGCGGTGCGGAATTTGAGTGTCTTGATGATGTTGCAGAAGGAACTAAGATAGACGCAGTTGTAAGACCTGAGGACGTTGTGATAACAACACCTGATAAGGGTGCCATAAAGGGTGTTGTCACATCAGTGATATTCAAGGGAATACATTACGAGATCACTGTCCAGTCAGGAAAGAATGAGATAGTTATCCAGTCAACCAAGTCAGCCAAAACAGGAGAGAAAGTAG
>VOFC01004072.1_pt1 | contig 86901 bp, 172 predicted proteins | sample 5384161 | NCBI WGS metagenome assembly VOFC01 (sample SAMN12384722, study PRJNA508395) | human gut metagenome | isolation source: healthy gut B | host: Homo sapiens | reverse complement strand
ATGAGGACGGAGAGCAATCTTCGTTCTTTTTTTTAAAAAACAATAACTTCGCCCCAAAAGGGGCATCCCTTATGGGCGAAAAAGTAACATTTATTTGCATGGTAACATAAAATGTACTAAAGCGTGTAAAACATGCTTGTATATATAAAGGAGGAAGAGAAAATGTACAGATGCTGTAATAAAAAATGTTGCACATGTAATAATGAAGAAGTAAGCCCAATAGACGAATCTTGTATGGATGTACAAGATACTGATTGTGAATGCAACTGCTGTTGCAATGCTAACAATAATGGCGGATGCAGTTGTAGCTATAACAATATGAATGAACGTGCATGTGGATTTAATGAGCAAGAGAGTGTGTTCCCATTAAACCCAATGCTTGGCCAAAGTTATGTGCCAATGCAAAAATGACAAACGTATTTACTCCAATATGTGGATTAAAGAATGGAAGTTTGTTTCCAGAGCTAGTAAGCCCATATTATCCTTGCCAAAGCGTGGAGGATATTGAATATTTAAAGAGTAGAAACGAGATAGGAAAGGGGTGCAACACATGTTCTTAAATAATATGAATAGCTGTTCAAATACAGATTTAGAAGATTGCAAATATGAGCCAACAGGGATAAATGCTCAATTTGGATATAATACGGCAAATTTGATGACTAAGGAAAATTGCTGTTCAAACCAAGATTGCTGTGACAAAAATAATGCAATAAGAGATGAAATGATGTGTAAGATTAGAGCTTTAAAATTTGCCGTAACAGACATTGGAGAATATTTAAACACCCATTCAGATGATAAAAGAGCAATTTGCTTACACAGAGAATATTGCCAAGAATTAAGAGATTTATCAGACAAATATCAGAGAATGTATGGCCCACTTAGCATTTATTTTCCCTGCAATAGCTGGAGATGGCTAGAAGAACAATGGCCATGGGAAAGGAGTGAAGAGTAATGTGGACATATAACAAAATGCTACAATATCCAATAAATATAAAAAATAGAAACCCTCAAATGGCAAAGGTAATAATATCGCAATATGGAGGACCTGATGGAGAACTTGGAGCTGCTTTAAGATATTTATCTCAAAAATTTGCAATGCCAAGTCAAATTGCGAAGGCCACGCTTAACGACATAGGCACGGAGGAGCTGGCACACCTTGAGATGGTAGGAACTTTGGTGCACCAATTAACAGAAGGAGTTTGCCCAGAAGAATTGAAAAAAGCAGGATTAGGTCCATACTATACAGACCATGGAGTTGATGTTTACCCTCAATCTGCTGCAGGAGTTCCATTTGATGCAAATTGCTTAGCATGCAAAGGTGATGTAATTGCAAACTTACAGGAGGACCTTGCTGCCGATAAATAAGATTTTAAGTGCAACCTTTAAACAAAAAAGTTATAAAAAACCTTGAAAATACTGAAATAAATAGTGTTTTACAAGAAAAAAGTATAAAATGTTGCACTAAGAAGATTACTAATCTAAATAGTCTACGAAAGTGCAACCAAAATAATAAATGTTTATATTGAATTAAATGCTACATAAATAGGCATTACCGAGAAATAGGTAATGTTTATTTTTTTACAATAAAAGTAAAAAAATAGAGCAAAAAATACTAAAATTAAAATAGGTCTTAAAAATATACCTATTTTAAAAAGTAGTCAAAAAGGACAAAAAACATAAAAAACAAAGAAAAATTAAGTAAAGAGGGGATAAAAATGTGGCAATTTATTTTGGGAGTTTTTGTGGGTGCAAATATTTCATTATTTTTATATGCAATTATATTAGCAGGAGCAAGGAGTGAGAAAAATAATGAATGAAGAACACAAAGCAAATTACTATGCAATGATACCAGCATATATAAGATATAATAATCAATTAAAATTTGCTGAAAGGCTAATGTATGGAGAAATAACAGCATTAAGTAATAAGGAAGGATATTGTTTTGCGAGTAATAGATATTTTGCCAATTTATATGGAGTTAGTCAAAGCACAATATCAAGGTGGATTTCTCATTTAGCAGAATTAAATAGTATAAAGGTTGAAGTTATAAGAAATGAAAAAAAAGAAATCATTGAAAGAAGAATATATTTAACGGATACCCCCTATGTGCAAAATTGCATATACCCCTATATGCAAAAAAAAATCAACAGCCTATACGCAAAATGAGCAAAGATAATATTATAAATATTAATATGTTAGATAGTTTATATAATTATATTATAAATAAAGAGAAAGAAATTCCAAAAGAATTTCAAGGGTATGAAAATCAAATATTAGACATTTTAGATAAGTATGAAATGATATATCCTATTGAATTACTAAATCGTATGTCAGAGGACAATATAGAGAAAATAAAGGTGATTAGTTATGCACTTGCATTAACAGTAAAAGATAATGTTGATTATTTATTATACAAAATGAGCAGAGAGAAAATATTAAGTTTATACATCGAATGTAAAAATAGAGAAAAAGAAAATGAAAATACAGAAAATCAAATAATGAGTTTTACAAATTATTTTTATAAGAGTTTAAAAGGTCAGCTATTAAATAGCAAAGGGCCTTATTTTTTTTGAACCTAAAATAGAAGAAAATGAAGAAGGAGAGGAAATGTAAATGAGAAATGCAAGATTAAATTTTGTTGATGAAACATTTGGAGAAGAAGTGGAATGCTTAATTATTTGGGATGATGAGGAATTTATTACTATTACTATTCAAAATGAAAGCATTTATATAAAGAAATATAAAGACATAAAAGAATTTATTAAAGAATCAATAACAAATAAAAGCGAACTAGATTTTTTGAGAAATTTAGTAGTGGAACAAGAAAAAGATTTAGAGAAATTGGAGGATAAATTAAAATGGAAAATAAAACAAGAAAAACATTAATTTTTAAAGGAAAAGAATTATTTTTAGATGTATCTCAATATAGAAACAATATGAATTTAGCAATTGTAGCTTATACTGAGGAAGATACTTATGGAGATATAACAATAAATCTACCAGGAATGTGGCTTGAAGATAATGAGGGATTTATAAATTCATATACAAAAAGCGGTGGACTTGAAAAAGCATTAATAAAAAAAGGAATTATAAAAGAAATTCAAGGACTACACAAGTATAATTATGGAGAATATGATTTGGTTACTTTTGATTTAGAAAAGTTGAAGGAATATGATCCAGAAGGTGTAAAAAAAATATGAACAATATATTGGAGAAGAAATAGAAGAAGAATAAGAAAAAAATTTACAAATGAAAAATAATAAAAAGGAGTACAGAAGATGAAAGTTGATATATATAATACAGAAAAAAAAAGTATAATGTTATTTATGCTGATCCACCATGGCACTATAATACCTGGAGAAATGGAATGGGAACAGCAGAAAAGCATTATCCAACAATGAAAATTGAGAAAATATTAGCAATGAAAGACACTATTCAGAAAATATCTGAAAATGATTGTGTCCTTTTTTATGGGTTACTTTTCCTTGTTTGTTAGATGGACTAAAAACAATGAAAGAATGGGGATTTAAGTATAAAACGTGTGGATTTACATGGGTAAAGAGATATCCAAAATGTGATAAATGGGTATTGGGTTTAGGACATTGGACTAGGTCTAATGCGGAATTGTGTTTGATTGGAACTAAAGGGACAATTCATCGAAAATCAAAAAAAAAGTACAACAAGTAGTTGATACACATAGAGAAGAACATAGTAAAAAACCAGCTATTGTAAGAGAAAGAATAGTTGAGCTTGTTGGAGATTTACCACGAATAGAACTATTTGCAAGACAAACTACTGATGGTTGGGATTGTTGGGGAAATGAAGTTTAATTAAAAAATACGAAAGAAAAGGAAGTTGAATACAAATGATAAGATTATTAAGTTTATTTTCAGGAATAGGAGCATTTGAAAAAGCATTACAGAATTTAAAAGTTCCGTATGAATTAGTGGGATTTTCGGAAATAGATAAATTTGCAATAAAATCATATTGTGCTATTCATAATGAGGAGGAAACAAAAAATTTAGGAGATATAAAATTAATTAAAACAGACAAGTTAAAACAAATTGATTTTATGACTTGGCGGATTTCCTTGTCAAGATATTAGCATAGCTGGAAATCTAAAAGGAATTGAAAAAGGAAAAACTAGAAGTGGACTTTATTATGAGGGGTATAGAATATTAAGAGAGGTTAAGCCTAAAAGTTAGCATTATAGAAAATGTAAAAAATTTAACTAGTAAAAGATTTAAAAAAGAATTTGCTAGTATTTTAAAAGTATATAGAAGAGGCAGGTTATAATAATTATTGGCGAGTATTAAATGCAAAAGACTATGGCATACCACAAAATAGAGAAAGAGTATTTGTAATATCTATTAGAAAAGATATTGACAAATGCTCTTTTAATTTTCCCGAAAAACAATTTTTAAAAATAAGATTAAAAGATTTGTTAGAGGAAAATGTAGATGATAAGTATTATTTATCCAATAAAGCAATAGGTAGATTAGTAAGACATTCAAATAGAATTATTAGAAAAAAAAGAAAATCCTAATATAAGCAGTTGTTTGATGGCAAATTATTTTGCTATGGGCGGAAGAGATCAACAATATATAAAAGATGATAAAGCAACTAGAATTTGTGGAATATATGATGAACAAAATAAAAGACATCAAGCAGGAAGTATATATGATAAAAATGGTGTTTCTCAACAATAACAACATCAAACAGGAGGACATGTTCAACCACATATACTTGTGAATGAAGGAACAAAAAAAGGATATACAAAAAAAGCATTTGAAGGAGATTCACTAAATGTATCTTATCCACGAAATATAAATAAAAGAGGAAGAGTAGGAAAACAAGTTTCACAAACTATATTGGCAAGTAATATGAATATGGCTACATTGGAAAAAACAGATAAAACAATTTGTATAAATAATAATAAAGAACAACCAAGTTTACAAGATAGAATATATGATACTAAGGGAATTTCAACAACTATTACAACAGGAAATTTTAGACCTAATATTGCAGAAACAACGAAAATGCCAATGTTTAATCCATATAATAAGTCAGAGATAAAAGAAATAGCACCAACTCAAACGAGAAATTGCGGAAATATAAATTCAAGTGCAAAGCAGTTTTAATAACTGAAGATGGGAAGTATTGTTTTAGAATTAGAAAATTAACACCAAAAGAATGTTGGAGATTAATGCGGATTTTCAGATGAAGATTTTGAAAAAGCAAAAGTTGTACCAACATCAGATACACAACTATATAGACAGGCTGGAAATTCAATAGTTGTAAATGTATTGATGGAATTGTTTAAAAAATTAATATTTGAGGATTGCATAAATGATAAATTTATATAATGCAGATTGTTTAGAAATAATGAAAGAAATTCCAGCCGAAAGTATTGATATGATTTTATGTGATTTACCTTATGGAGTTACTAGATGTGAATGGGACAAGAATATAGATTTAAAAAAACTATGGAATGAATATGAAAGAGTTATAAAAGAAAATGGTGTAATATGTTTATTTGCTCAAACTAAATTTTATTACGAGTTGTTGAATAGTAATCCAAAGTTATTTAGATATGATCTTATATGGGATAAAGTTTTAGTAAGTGGATTTCTAAATGCGAATAGACAACCATTAAGAAGACATGAACAAATTGCAATATTTTATAAAAAAAGCAACCTAAATACAATCCACAAATGGGAGAAGGAAAGCCATTGCATGGAAAAGGAACAACGACTAAAATATAAAAAATGTAATGTATATGGGAAATTCAATAAGTTACCAGATGTGAGAAAAGGAACAACTGAAAAATATTCGACGAGTATATTAAGATTTCCTAAGTTACATTCAAGTCAGATGTTATATCCAACAGAAAAGCCAATAGAACTACTGGAATATTTAATAAAAACATATACAGATGAAGGAGAAGTAGTTTTAGATAATTGTATGGGAAGTGGAACTACAGGAGTTGCTTGTAAAAACACAAATAGAAACTTTATAGGAATTGAAATAAATAAAAATGCGTTTGAAATAGCAAAAAAAAAAGATTGAATTTTAAGGAGAATTGTGTATGAGTAGTCAAGAAAAAAGAAAGTTATAAAGATTATTTAGTAAGAACAGTAACACAAGAAATTGGAAATATTTTTAATCAAAAGATGGATGAAGCAAAAAGGGAACTTAAAAATATTAATTATAAACTTGCTTTAGAGAATACAGAAGAAATATTGAAAAATTATAAAAAATTAAAGGATCATATAACTATGACTGATGAAGAAAAAAAAAAGGAGCTGTTAGGAGAAACACAAGAATATCATGACAAGCAAATAGAAAGTATAATGACTGGTTTGTTTTCAGAAAATGAATTATACCTAGAAAGTTTGTTAAAGAATCGTTGCAAAACAAAGATGTTTTTAGATTTTATAGATGGAATATTACAAGCTTATTTAAAAAACAAAAGTGATGACAAAATTGAAAAAAAAGAAAAAAATTATATTAAAAGAATTATATATGAAAGGGAGAAAACAGTCAGAATTTATATATGAATTTTATGAAGTTGATAGAACTTTTTATACAGATAAGGACAAGTTGATAAAAGACCTTGCTCCTTATTTTTTTTGGAATAAAAGGAATCAATATATAAAGCTCTGAACAATAAAGTTCAAAGGCAGGATAGCAATACAGAGAGTATTGCTTATATACATAGAAAAACAAGTTTTCTAGCTCTCTGTAATTGGTAAAAAGATACAGAGAAAGTACAGAAGTTATTTATTCAGAAGATAAGTTAAATCCAATGGAGGAAAGAAAATATGGGAAGAAAAAAATAAAAGGAAGAAACCTAATATAACGAAATATTTGTGCATTTATGGTCGACTGGCAAAAAAAAAAAAAATAATTCAGTAGCATATTGTAAATTACATAAATGTTATTTAGAGCCAAAAGATATTGCAGAGAAAAAATGCAATTATAAAAGATGCAAACATAAGCAGGAGCTGTAATAAATTGGAGGAAGATACAAATGGAAACTAATCAATTACTAATTAACTATTATAAAAAAGAAGAAATCAAAAAGTAAAACAAAGACAAATGGAAGGATTGTCAAATAATGAAATAATAAATTTAGCAAATAAAACTTACATAACTGAAGAAGAAATAAAATCATTGTTAGAATTGAAAATGAGGAAAAAAATATAAATGATGAAAGTGATTTTATTATTGAAGATGAAGAAATAGAAAACAATAAAATAGAAACAATAAAATAGTTATGATTAATGAAAAAAATCTAGAAAATTATCCTAATCAGCCATTTAGTTTGTATGAAGGCGATAAGAAAAAAGAGATGATTGAAAGCATAAAGTTAAATGGAATTATGCAACCACTAATAGTAAGACCATTAAGCAATGGAAAGTATCAAATATTAGCAGGTCATAATCGTAGAATGTGTGCTAAGGAAATTGGAATAAATGAATTACCTTGTATAATAAAAAATAACTTAAGCGAAGATGAAGCTAAAATTTATTTAATAGATACAAATTTATGCACAAGAGATAATATATCTCCAATTGAAAAAGCTAAAGCATATAGAATCAAGTATGATACATATAAGAAAAGAAAAATACAAACATCTGTAATAGAAGAAATAAAGAGAGATAATAATGGATTAAGAGCTGAATTAGCCAGAGAAGGAAAAAAACAAGTAATGGCACAATTCAAAGATATTTAAGATTAACATATTTAATACCAGAGCTCCAAGAATTAATAGAACAAGGAAAATTAAGTATTAACTTAGGAGAAAAAAAAATTAGTTTTATTCCAAATGAAGAGCAGAAGATATTAAATGAAATGATTTTAAATAAAGAAATAAAGTTAAATGAAAAACTGATAAGGAAAATAAGAAATACATTAGCTATAAAAAAAAAATTGGATAAACCAGGTCAACATTTATCAAAAGAAGAAATAATAGATGTAATAGAAGATAAATCAAAAATAAAACTAGATATTATTGAAAATATTACTATTACATTTAGTAAAGAAGAAGTTATAAGATATTTCAAAGATTACAAAGATGAAAGTGAAATTAAGGCATATATAGTTAAAAAATTAGAAAATACTTAGGTGGGATTTCTGTATTTTCTCTGTATATTTTTGCGAATTACAGAGAACTAGAAAACTTGTTTTTCTATGTATATAAGCAATACTCTCTGTATTGCTATCCTGCCTTTAAAGTTTTTATATATAGAATAAATTTTATAAGGAGAATTAGATAGTATGAGTAATAAAGAAATAGAAATTAAAAAAATATATGTCAATTCAAAGGAACAATTTGAAAAATTATATAATTCTAATGCTTTGACATTATTAGGATTAGATGATACAGAAAAAAATTTGCATAGTTTTGCAAAATGGATAAAAAATTTATCAGAAGTATCTAATCCTTTAAATATGTATATCATAAAAGGAAAACAAATGAATGAACAATATGGATTAAGTGGAAAAAATAAATATCAAGATGAGCTTAGAATAGTTTGTGTAGATTTGGAAGATATAAAACAGGTACATAAAATAATAATGCCACGTTTTGCAATTAATGGAAGATGGTTTAATGATGTTGTAGATAATGATGTATATAGAGAGGGGAGAGAAGGAATAAAACCCAAATGTGCTTTAATAGGCGAAAATGGAAATATATTTAACTTGATGGGGATTGCATCAAGAACATTAGAAAAAAACAATATGAAAGAAAAAAAAGCCAAAGAAATGAGAGATAGAATAACATCAAGTAATAGTTATGATGAGGCACTAAGCATTATTGGAGAATATGTAGAAATTACTGATCAAAGTAGTTTAGATGAAGAAGAATATGAGTAAATTTTATGAAAGGAAAGCAAATGGAAGAAAAACAAAAAATTAACAGAAAAACAAAAAGTGAAAAAATATTTGCAGTTATTCCAAAGGATTTAAAAAGAAAGAGTAATTAGATATAAAGCAAAAAAACCAATATGAGTGAAAGTGAAATTGTAAATGTTGCGTTAAATGAATTTTTTAAAGTAAAAATATTAAAAGATGATATGGACGATATTGCCGAATTAATGGGAAAAAGCAATAGATAGTAAGTTAGGCAAGAAGTTTGAAAGAATGATAATGCTAATTGCAAAAGCTGGTAAATCATCTTATGCATCATTGTTTTTACAAGCGTATTTTTTTATCTAAAGTGTGTGAAACAGAAGAAAGTAAAGAATTTTTAAAAGAAAAAATAGAATTAGCAAATAAATTAGCTTATGGAGTTATAAAAAATAAATTTTTAGACGAAGACATTAGACAAATGATACCAGATGATTTAGATTTTGATAATATGGAGCAGTAACAATGGATATTGATAGGGTTAAGGGTGGAATAATATTTAATTGGATGAACAAAAATGAAATATATAATAAATATAATGGATTTGGAAAAAAAGCAAAATGTTCAATCATATATAGATAAATTGCACGTAGACTATATTGCAACTAGAAAAGGTGTAGATAAAAGTGCCCATACACATGGATTATTTGGTAATATATTAGGTACGGATAATGTGGAAATATTAGAGTTAGAGGACATAAAAAAATACATTCAAGGAAAATCAAATGAAAATATAGATATATTTAAAACAGTAATATCCTTAAGAGAAGAAGATGCTATGCAATATGGTTTTTTAAATCAAAAGGCTTGGAAAAATTTACTACAAGAGAGAACTTTTGAAATTGCAAGAGCTTTTAAAATTCCTATTAATGATATGGAATGGGTTGCTTGCATTTCATGCTAAAAAGGTCAACCACATTGTCATTTAGTAGTATGGAATAAAAATCAAGATTTGTCAGTTAAGAGGAAACCATATATTTTTTATAATGATATGAGAAAAAGTAATTGCTAAAGGTGTATATAAGGAAGAATTAGAGGCAGAGTATAATATTAAAGATATTTCTAAAAAAGAATTAGGAAAACTATCACAAAAAAGAATTTGAAAAATTAAAAGAAAATATGAAAGAACTCTATAATAATAAAGAATTAGTTATAAGAGCAATTGAAACTGAAAAAGAGAAAAAATATTATCAATGAAACATTAGATAATATGAAGATTGGGCAGAAATTATATATAGCCAATAAAACAGATCCAGATAATTATACAGAAATATTAAAAAAAGATGAAACAAATTATGAATTTAAAAATATTGGAGATAAAGCAATATTATATAAAGATAATACATATTTAGAGGTTTTTAAGTAAGTTTAATAAGTTGATAGTAATAGAAGATAAGAAAAGTTTAGAAAAATTTATAAAAGATATCAAAAATGAAGAAAAAAGTATAGATGATGAACTAAAAGAGATTATGCCAAGCAGTTTTAATATTCCAATACTGACAAGTGAAATAAAAAGCGAAAATTTAGAACAGATAGTGAATAAAATTGCAAAATTAGAAAAAGTTTCTGATTCATTTAAAAAGGGGTATATATATAAATACCAAGAACCAGAATGTAAAAGGATAATCAATGAAATTTCGACATTATTAATCAAAACAAAGAATTCAAACAAAACTATGAAATGCAAAGAAAATAAGTTTAAAAAAGTAAATACATATAAAGACTAAAAATATAAAGAATAAAGCAAAAACAGAAATGATTAAAAAGAATAGAAAACTAAAAAAGAAAAAAGGAAAACTATTAAAGAAAAAGTCAAAATGGAAAGAACAAAGGGAATATTGGTTGAAAAAAAAACAAGAATATAAAAAATCAAGAAAATATGAAGCTAGACTAATTATATGAAAAACAATTACAGGAAATTAATATTAAAATTTAGCAAAAGATGTGTATAAATTAGCAAAGAAAATATATCTAAAAATCAGACTTTGAAAAGAATAACTTTGAAAAAGAGAAATGATTGGAGGAATGGGTATGAAAAATAAAAATGTATTATTTGCAGTATTAGGTATAATTGTATTAGTGGTGTTAGTGATAGGAGTTTTTTATCATTTTAGAGATAGAAGGACTTATACACTTAATTTACCTCAACTTGAAAAATTAGAAAGTATTTCATTAAATCAAAATGAAAAAGATATTATTATTAATGACAGAGAAGAAATGAAAGATATACTATATGTTTTAAATGGTACAAAAAGAGTTACTAAAAACGAAAGTGTACAAGATGCACCTGTAAATATTGATGATGAAATAAAAGTTGATTTTCAATTTATAGAAGCTGGAGTATATACAATATTTGTATATAAGAAAAACAATAGTTATTATATTGAACAACCATATAATGGTATATATCAAATAAGTGGAGATGAATACAATTCGATAGAGAAACTTGTTAGATAAATTACAATTTAGTAATTAGTTATAAATAAAGGAGAGTTTAGAGAGGTTGTAATAAAAAAGAAAAAAGCAAAGTATATAGTAATAGTTTTTTTTTGCAATAATAATACTTGGAAGAATTTTTATACCTTGGGCGCTTGAACCAGAAAATTTTAGAGATACAAAAAAAAAATAAATAGTTTTATAAACAGATATACTATACCAGATTCATATAATGCAAAATCATTGATAGCGGTTGATCTTTCAAATAATAACGATTTTGTTTCTAAAAGAGCAAATGAACAACAAACTCCTGCAAGTTTAGCTAAATTATTTGTTATTGACTATGCAACAACACTCGTTGATTTAGATGATGTAGTTTTGGCAAAAAATGAAGCAATTTCATTAACAAAACAAGGTTCATCTGTTGCAAACATTAAAGAAAAAAAAAATATTATGTTAAAAATTTATTTGCTGCAATGTTAGTACCATCAGGGAATGATGCAGCCTATGTATTAGCTGATTATTGTGGAGGTATTATATCTCCTAAAGCTACTACTAGCAAAAAGAGCGAATAGAAGTCTTTATGAAAAACTTGAATGAATATTTAAAACAAAATGATTATAAGGATACTATTTTATATGATCCAAGTGGATTTGATACAGAAGCCCATACAACTGTATTAGACTTAAAAGAAGTTGTAATGGATTTATTAAAGAATGAATGGTTTAAGGATATAGTTTCTCAAACTTCATATACAGCAACTTTACCAGATGGTAGCATGCAGACTTGGAAAAATACAAATACATTCCTTGATCCTACATCAGAATATTATAACAAAAATGTAATTGGTGTAAAAACAGGTTCTTTATCTGATGATTTTAATTTAGTAGTATTATATAAAAAAAGCATGGAAAAGAATTTTTGATATGTAGTTTAGGTTCACAATCTAATTATTCACGATATGATGATGTTAATTATGTTTTAAAAACAATAGATGAATCAGATTATTTGAAAAAAGTAAGTTAAAATAAAGGAGATGATTATTATAGAAGTGATATATAGCATTTTATGTGCTGTTTTACCGTGTACTATTTACTTTACAGCAAGAAAAAAAAGAAAAAGGGTATCATTTATCAATTTTAGCAATGCTAATTTTCGTTTTATATCTTTGGAAAGTATATGATTTAACTGGTGCAGGAGGTTTAACAAATATATTTTATGCACCAAAAGGTGGAGATAATACATCAATTATTCAAGCTAATATTAATCTCATCCCTTTTAACATCATAGAGAAAAAACTTTTTACTTAAATATTTTAATGCTTGTTCCTTTTGGATTTTTAGTTCCTTTTATTTGGAAGAACTATCGTAAATTTTATAAAACATTATTTTTAGGGGCAGGTTTTTCATTAATGATAGAAATATCTCAATTAATTACGAACCGTACAACTGATGTCAATGATTTAATTGCTAATACAATAGGTGCATTAATCGGATATATTATTTGGCAAATAGTTTCATTATGTTTTGGAGAGCATTTAAAAAAGCCTGTAAAAGGTAAGAGTGATGTAATATGGTATATACTTTTAAGCTTTTTGGGTATGTTTTTCTTATATTATCCTTTTGGTTTGCTTGGAATATTGAACCGCTTATTTTTCAATAAAATAAATTTTCAAAACATATAAATTACAATTTTGCAAATAGATAGATATATAGTAATTTGAAAGTGAGGATTATATGAAAAAAGATATTATTAAATTTATATTATTAACCTTAGTTATATATAATATAATACCAATTATTAACAAAATAGTACCCGAAAGTACAAATTATACTTTTTTGAGTGATTTATGGATTGTTTATCCGTTGTACTCATTGATAATATCAGTGCTATTTTGTAAAAAGTATGGCTTAAAAATAATGGTGTCAATATTGTTAGTTTTATTATTTATTCCAACAATGTTTATATTTTATAATGACTCAGTTCTGATATTTATATTTATATATCTTATATTATCAATAATTGGATGTTTTATAGGTAATAAAATAAAAAATAGTTAGTCAAATTACAATTTTTAAAGCAGATAGTTAATTGATAATTATCTGCTTTTAGAATAGAAAAAAAAATAGATTTGGAAAAAGAATCAAGAAAACTCTTAATATAGAAATAAAAGATATAATAACTATAAATTCATATAGTTATAGTACATATAAAATAAATTAAATTTTTAGAAAGGCAAATCAAAAGTGGTTTGTCTTTTTTTTATATGCAAAAGAAAAGGAGAAAAAATATGGGAATAGTAGACAAAGTAAGAGCTAAATTGATAAAAAAGAAAAAGAAATAGGTTTTGAGGAAAATACAGGACAATCAGAACCACCAGAAAAGTTTGAAATTATTTTTAGAAATCGAGATATTTATGCTATTCAGTGTATAGAAAGAAAATGTCCATTTATAGTTATAAAAAATGATTTTTTTCCAACAGGAATTGATTTGGATTTTATTGATATGAATAAAGATCAATTTGACTATTATGAAAGTTTTTTTTACATTTTCATCGATGATGAATAAAATAATTGAACTAGAAAAGATACAGGAAAATCAAAGCAAAACAGAAAATGATTATTTAATTGAATATATGGAAAAAAAGTAATGATATAGGATACAAAAAAATAATTGAACAAATGAAAGTATTTAAAATGCAGGAAAAACAATACAATGAAATTATAGATAATGTAAAAGAAGAAATTAAAGATAAAATATCTGAGTTATATGAAAAATATAAAGACACAAATATTAATTTAGATACAAATAGAAATTATGATGAAATAAAAGCAGAGTTAATAAGCATTACAGAATTCTTTTGAAAGGTATAATTATAAATTTTATAGAGAAATACAATATAAAGAAGGGTGCATTTCTCATTGTGGTTATCCAGATTATATGTGGCAATCTGGAGCAGAGCGGGACATATATAAGATTAGTTCCAATTCCTAATACAACCAATAGTATATTTGAATATAACCAATATGTTGGAGAGCCAGAGATAGATAGCTATCAAATAAAATATGCAATAGTTTCTGAAAAAGAAAGACAGACAATATTAAATCATTGGAACGAATTTCAACTTGAAAATGAAATACAATTTGAAAAAGACTATATGGCATCAATTGCAAAGACGAAGAAAATATGAACAAGAAAAAAAATGAGGAAGAGTAAAAATGAATAGATATGCAGAATTGAGAGAGAAATACCAAAAGGAGTTTGATAAATTTCCTATGAAATTTGCTTTTAGTGATAAACAATTTAAAGAGGCAATGGAATCACTTGGATTAACTGAAAATGATACAGACAAAATAATAGGTATAGGAGCAGGAGGCTTTATTAGAAAATCAGATTTAAAAGCATATACAGAAATGTGCCAGAGAACAGAAAAAGAAATGCAAGAAGCAATAGAAAATGATAAGACAGGAGAAGGCTTTATCAAAGAAATGTTTAAATATGAACTTGCAAATCACGAATATTGTATAACTTATGAATTAGATGATACTTTAGATGCACTAGGACTAACAATAGAAGAAATAAATAACAATCAAGCATTAAAACATGGACTGGAACTTGCAAGAAAAGAATATTTAAAATCGTATGAAAGAGAAGATGATGAAGAAGAGTACGAAGAAGAATAATTAAAATTATATCAAAAAGTTTTCAAAATATGTTCATTGACGTATTAAATAGTGTGAGTTATTATTTTAGTATGCAAAAAAAATATATAGATATTTGGGAAAAAGGAACTAATGCCTTTTCTCTTTTTTTGCATTAATGAGAGGAACAAAAGATAAATGAAAAATAATAAACTAAAGACAAAAATTATAAGTTTAATAATAGCCTTTGTAATAGCTGTTATATTATCTGGAATTATATCAATGATATTACACTTAATTTTTATAAAAGTGCCAGAAGAAATATTGAATATTACTCCAACGAAAATATTAAAAAGTCTAATAGAAAATAAAGAACATTTTGAAATGTTTATATTAACAATTATTTCATTTATGTTATTTGCATTACTTACAATATTTAAAGTTTTTGATTTAAAAGATTATAAGGCAAAGAATTATAAAGTAACAAATAACATAGAAATACCATTGCCACTTGGAGAAAGTCAAAATCAACAAGGTTCTGCTTGGTGGCTACCAAAAAAAGAATATTCTAAAGTATTCGGAGTAAATAGATTAGATCCTAAAAATCCAGAGATAGAAAAAAATAATAAAAGTTGTAAATAAAGAAAAAAGTTATATAGAAAGTAATAAAGACTATAAAGAAAGTAAAGAAAAAATCAATCCAATATTTGAAAGTGGAGGAATTATACTAGGAAAGAAAGATAAATTAATATGCACACCATATTTAAAAACGATTAAAGGAAAAATAAAAATACCATTATTGAATATTAGAAAAGTTGAAGATATTTACTATATAAAAGATGATTTGCATAGTTTAACAGTACGGAGCCACTAGATCTGGAAAAACAAGAAATTTAGTTTTAGAAACAATAATCAATATAGGAATGTCGAAAGAACCACAAAATATGATAATTTCAGACCCAAAAGGAGAATTGTACCAATATACAGCAAAAACATTAGAGAGATTAGGATATAAGGTATATACATTAGATTTCAAAACACCATTAAAAAGTTCTAAATATAATTTTTACAGCCTGTAATAGAGGCATTTTCAAATCAAGATATTCCAAAAGCAGTAAATTATTGTTCAGATATAGTAGAAAGTTTAGTTGGAGAAGTTGGAAACAGAGAAGCAATATGGATTAATGGAGAAAAATCAGTTGAAAAAGCTGGAATTATGTCAGTTGTTATGGGAAATAAAGAACATAAAGAATATCAAAATTTACCAAATGTTTACAATTTTATTTCAAAAATGTGTGCAGAACAAAGTGATAAAACAATGTTAATGGATACATATTTAGATACATTACCAGAAGACCATCCAGCAGTAGCAAGTTTTGCAAAGCAGAAGGATTGCACCAAGTAAAAAACTCGTGCTAGTTTTTTTTCACATCAGCATTAGCAACATTAAGTATTTTTATGGATAGTTATGTAGCAAGTATGATTAGTGAATCTGAAATTGACTTAAATAAATTCAATGAAGAAAAATCAGTATTATATATGATTTTGCCAGATGAAAAAACAACCTTTTATTCGTTATGTAGTTTATTTGTAAATCAAGTATATACAAAATTGGTAGAGTTAGCAGATAACAAAGGTGGAAGATTAAAAATAAAAACTAATTTTATTCTCGATGAATTTGGAAATTTTAGTGCAATACCTAATTTTCGGAGGTTTCTTAACAGTTGGTGGTGGAAGACGGAATAAGATTTAATTTATTTATTCAGAGTTTTAGCCAATTAAATGAAAAATATGGGGATAATACAGCTCAAAATATTTTAGATAACTGTTATGTATGGAATTATTTAAAGACAAGTAATGAAGTTACTGCGGAAAAGATCTCAAAAAAGTTGCGGAAGTTATACTACAACAAGTTGGAGTGAAAGTAATTCATCATCTGGTGGTCCAGTAAACAAATCAAATTCAATGAATTTAATACAAAGACCATTATTAACAACAGATGAAATACTAAGAATAGAAAGACCATATTTGTTAGTAATGTGCAGTGGCTTATCTCCAGCAATGACATATTCGCCAGATTTAAGTAAATGGAAATTTAATGAAATTTTAGGATTAGGAAACAAGAACTGGAATACAAAAGTAAGAGAATATAGAGAAAACCACAGAGAGATTAGAAAAATAAAACCATTACAATTATGGAATATAGCAGAACAGACAAAAAGAATTTAAGGAAATAATGGAGCGAAAAAGAAATGAACGAAGAAAAGGAAAGAAGAATGAAGAGTATAAATTTTAAAAGTAAATTATAATGGAGGATTTGAAAATGAAAAAACTAAAGAAAACGATTTTAAGAATTATGCCTATATTTTTTATGTATGCAACCAAAGTAAATGCAGACCGATGTTGTATCAGAAGTACAAGGTGGAGGGAGTATTCAAAGTAGCAAATTAGGACAAGGTTTATTAAATATAGTAAGAGATATTACAGGAACCATGCAATGGATTTTACCGATTACAGGAGTATGTTTTATATTATTTTATGTATTTAAAATAATGACTGGAGATGAACAAGACCAACAAAGATACAAAAAATCAATTATAAAGGTCTTAGTTTGTATTGTAATAGGATTATTAGCAGTAACAATAGTAAATCTTATTTCAAGATATTTTTAAACGGAGGTAAAAGTATATGAAAGATACAGAAAAGTTAGAAAAAAGACTTGAAGAACTACAGAAGGAAAGGAATGAAAAATTAAAAAAAGATAAACAGATAGTAGAAGAAATGATGACCAATGAACAAAAAAAAAGATTACAGTCAGAAAAAAGAAAGAAAAAAATTAAAAGATGAAGAGGAAAAAATACAGGCAGATTTTTCAGATAAACTTGGTATGAATATATCTCAAAGTAAAAAATTATTAGGCTTTATAAAAAGGTATGTATTAATTGGAATCGTAACGGGAGTACCAGGAATAGCTTTAAGTTATTTATGGATAAATGGCAAGAAAATAAAATGCTAAAAGATTTATATGATAAGAATATAGAAAAAGTAGCTAATCCTAATAATAAAGAACTTGCAAAAAAAGAATATGAAATTTTAAGAAGAAAATTTTATAAAAAGCTTATTATGATATAGATAAAATTGAAAGATTAGTAGATACATCAGAAGAAATTAAACAATTAAAAAATGATAAGAAAATGTTAGAAAAATTGAATGAAGAAATAAAGAAATATAGTAATGAATATGAAAAGAACTTAGATATTTATATAGAAAATCAGATTATTAGTGAAACAAAGCAAACGGAGAAAGTAACAGAAGATGAAGAAGAATTAGAAATACGGAGAAAAAATTTCTACCAAATAGAAGGAGAGTAATAAAGTGGCAGCTCTAATCGCAACTATAATAGTATATTTGTTAGGATGGATTTCAGAAGCAATATTAAGTTGGCTATCAGGTGTTTATACATCAATGTTTTATTTAGCATTTGCTATTGAAATTTCATTTAGAGATATAGCAACAAATTTTAGTGTATCAGGACTATACAATGCAATTTATATTGTTGCAATAGCAGTTTTAATAATGTTTTTTGTAAAGAAAATGATAGAAACATATATTACATGGACAAATCGGAGATCCAGAAGACAACCCACTTAATGTTTTGATAGGTTTTATGAAAGCATTGATTGTGATGGTTTGTTTTGGATTTATATACACTCAATTTGTAAACATATTTTATGGAATATATAATAATTTACTTGTTGGAATGACAGGAAGTTTAGATGCAGTTGTTCCAGAATATAAAAATTTAGGACTTAATGTATTTGGAGCATTTTTGTATTTAGTAATAGCGGTGCAATTAGCATTATTATATTTTCAGTTCTTAACAAGGGGATTTGAAATGCTTATTTTGAGGTTAGGAATACCATTTGCTTGTATTGGATTACTAAATGCTAATCAAGGAGCCTTTAAAGGATATATACAAAAAATTTATAAATAATGCTTTTACTATAATTATACAACTTTTGCTAGTGCAATTTTCTATTTTGTTATTAAATGGTGGACATTTTGTACTTGCTTTTACATCTTCAAGTATAGCATTAAGGACACCACAAATGTTGCAAGAGTTTATGATAAGTAGTGGTGGAGGAAGTACGAGTGGAAAAGTAAATACAGTAAGTAGAGTAGTAACAATGTTTAGAAGTGGTGTAAGTAAAGGCAAATAGAAAGGTAGAATATATGGAATTAATATATTACATAACCAATTTTTTAGGTGTATTTGCTGGAATATGTTGTACTGGAATGATTATATTTTCTGTATTCAAAATAATGACTGGCGATGAAACAGAAATGAAGAAATACCAGGTTAGAATAAAAAATGGATTATTAGCTTTAATTTTAATTATTTGCATAGGAACAATTAGGGACACAGTTTTAAAATATTTTCCGTATGTTCAAAGTAGTGAAGCAATAGGAGATTTTTCACAAATTCAAATATCTTTAACAGATGGAGCATTAACTGACACTTATAAGGATGTACAAGGAAGAAGTGTTATTAGAGTTGATGGAAACTATTATGTGAATACAGGAGAAAAAAACTAATAAACATAGGAGGTTTTTGGGATTCCTATAAAATCTGGTGTTCTGTTTATAAACTATATGACGAGTGTCAAGGTGTAACAAAGGGAGCAATGGCTGATGATATTTATTATTTGTCATGGGAAGGAAAAAAACTAAATGGTGCATCAAAAGGATTTTTAATGCCAGCTAGTGTCAAAGGAACAATAAAAGATGATGACGATTTCAAAGAACTAATGGGAAATTGGTTGACAGAAAAATACCAACAATTTGAATGGATTAGTTAGGAGAATAGAAAAAATGAATGAAGAAAAAAATACCAAGTTCAAATACCAGCAAATGTAAAGGTTAGAACTGAATTGATAAATGGAATTGGAATAAAAGAACTTGTAATTACAGGAATCGTAGGAATGATTTGCTTAATTATAGATGTTCCAATATATCTAATATCACAAAATTATTTGGTTTGTTTAATATTTTTTGGAATAATAACAGGATTTACATTTTTGGCAGTAATGAAGGATAAAAATAATGGTTGTATTGCTGGATTGATTGCTAATATGTATAAGTACATGAAAGGTCAAAAATTTTATGGATATGTATTAAAGGAGAAAAAAAGAAAATGATTAAAGAAATATTTAAGAAAAAGATACCAATATCAGCTAATAGATTTTTAAATATAAAAGATATTCAAGGAAACTTTTTATATACAACGGATGGAAAAGTTTTAGCATATTTGAAAATATACCCTAAAAATTGCAAGTTAATGAGTAAGGAAGAACAAAAAATCATTCAAATATATTAACGAGAAACTTTGCTAGTGAATTAAAACCTTTAAAACTTTACTTTACAAATAGACCAGTAAATTTACAAAAAAAATCAAGATTATCAAGCAATGCTAATGGATAAAGAAAAGAATGCTTTAAAATTTAGTTTACAGGGAAAAAAAGAAGTAGAAGTTTTGGAAATTTATCAGTAAGAGGAAAAGCATTAGAAAGCGAAATATACTTGATAATTTGGGGAGAAAATACAGAGTATGTAGAGCAAGAACTTATTAAAAGAATAAATGAAATTAGAATGAAATTGACAAATAGTGGCTATAAAACAGAAGTATTAGATGAAAGATTAATTATTCAATTAATAAATAGTTATACTAATCCAGATGTTGCATATATAGAAAATCAAAATTATATACAAACTACGTTAGAGGTAGTTTGAAAAATACAAATGAAAGGATAAGATAATGAGATCAAAAGATATTGAAACAATGCCAGTTAATCAAGAATTACTTGCACTTATTGCACCACAAGGAATAGAAATAAAATCAAATAGAGTTCAGATGGGAGAATTTTTATCAAAAATTCAATATATATCTGGTTATCCATCAAGAGTAAATATAGGATGGTTATTAAGTTTAAAGGATATTCCAAATACTACTGTTAGTTTAGTTGTAACCCCAATAGAAGATGTACAAGGGTTTGTAGAAGGTGTTTCAAAAGGAATTACAACAGATAAAAATACATATAACACTACTCAAAATGAGTTTTTAAGAACACAAGCAGAATATAAAATAGCAAGTGCAGAAACTATGATAAGGGAAATTACAATAGATAACATACCATATATAAATTTATCATTTTTGACTAAAACAAATGGAAATACTGAAAACAATTTTATAGAAAATATGAGAATAGTAAAAAATAAAATTGCAGGAATGGGACTAAAAAGCAAGATTGCCAGCTTTTCAACAAGAAATAGCATTAAAACAAGCAAGTCCTTATGATGTTAGTTATGATGAAATTACTGACATATCAAATAAGCAAATGTCTTTGTCAGTATTATTCAAGGGATTGCCTTTTAGTCGGAAGTGGGCTAATAGATGAAAGAGGCTATTATTTAGGTACAGATGAAGATGGTAGAGCAATTATATTAGATACTTTTTTAAAAACATCAGATAGACCTAATTCAAATATAACAATAAGTGGAGCTAGTGGAAGTGGAAAATCTTATTTAGCAAAAAAAAATAATGTTAAATGAGTGGATGAATGGTTGTAAATTTTAGGTTTTAGATCCCGAATCGGAGTATAAGTCAATGTGTAAAGAAATTGGTGGAAAATGGATTGATTGTAGTGGTGGAAAAGGAAAAAAATGTAGGAAGAATAAATCCATTGCAAGTGAATAAACTACCAAATAATATTGAAGATGATGATGAAGAATATAGTAGTACAAAATCAGCATTAGCATTACATTTAGATTTCTTAACAACATTTTTTTACACTATATTTTCCAGAAATAACAAGTTTTCAAATGAGTTTACTTATGGAAACATTAGAAGAGTTATATAGAAAATTTGGAATTGATTATGATACTAATATAGATTTAATACCTAGAAATAAGTTTCCAATAATGAAAGATTTGTATGATTTACTAGAACAAAAAGTTGAAAATGTGGAAACAAAACATAGAGATGAAATTGAAATAGTTAGAAGTATTATAAGAAGTTTAGCAATAGGACATAATGCAGAAATTTTTAATGGATATACAACAATAGAAGAAGATAATGACTTTGTGTGTTTAGATATTTATTCATTACAAGGAGCATCAAGTAATATTAAAAGTTGTCAATATTTGAATATGCTTAGATATTGTGAAGATATGGCTTTTAAAAATAGAGAAGAAAAAGTGTTATGTAGTATGCGATGAAGCATATTTGTTAATTGATAAAAAAGTTCCACAAGCACTAGAATTTATGAGAAATTTTAGTAAGAGATGTAGAAAATATGAATGTGGTTTAATAACTATTTCACAAAATATTTTAGACTTTTTGGCAGAAGAAATAAAACAATATGGACAAGCAATATTAGACAATTCAACTTATAAATTTTTCTTCGGAACTGATCGGACAAGACTTAGAAGAAATAGTTAGATATATAAACTTGAATACTGAAGAAAAAACTATATTATCTCAAAAAGATAGAGGTCGTGGACTAATGTTTGTTGGACCAGGTCATAGTTTAATAAATGTAAAAGCAGAAGAATGGGAGAAAGAGTATTTAATAGGTGGTGGAAAATAGATGCCAGATAATAGAAATGAAGTATTGGAGTTAGGAAAAACAGCATTTTCTTTTTTATTATCATTTAAAATTAAAATGATAATAATTGGAGTTGTTGCAATTCTCCTTATTGTTGTTATTTTCCCAGTTGTAGCATTAATGACCTTTTCTTCTGAAAATAATAAAAATATAAATCAAAAGAATGGTGGAAATGATACAGGTAGTTCAATAGTTGTAAATGAAGTAGTAGAAGGACTAAAAAAGTATCAAGGTGCAACATTTCCTATGCCATTTGAAAATTGGAATAGTGAAAAAGATGTTGTAACATCAAAATTTAGTAATAATAGAACTATTATAGTAAATGGACAATTGCAAAGTAGAGCTCATACTGGAATAGATTTAGTTGTAATATCAATATCAGAACCTAAAATATGTGCAGTATCTTCAGGAAAGGTAGTTGTTGCGAAAGCTGGACAAACAGGATATGGAAATTATGTTGTAATAGAGCATAATTCGGAAGACGGAACAACATTTTATACTTTATATGGACACATGAAACAAGGTTCATTAATGGTTGCAGAAGGTACAGATATAAAAGTTGGACAAGTATTAGGAATAATGGGGTCTACAGGAAATAGTACAGGAGCACATCTACATTTTGAAATAAGAATCAATAAAAATAGTAGTAGTAATGCGGTTGATCCATATACATATTTATTTGGAAATTAAGGAGGAGCTTATGAACAATAAGGAAGAATTAAAAAAACAAGTAATTATTTTAAGCTTTATATTGATATTAGTAATTATTGTAGCAATAATATTGAACTTTGGAAAAGATAAAAATATTATCAATAATATAACTACAGATAATAGTATTACAACAGAAGACACGAATATAAATTCAAATGATACAATACTCAATAATTTAAAGGGATTACTGGAAGAACCAACAGAAGAATATGAACAAGATGAAACGCAAGGAACAACAGAAAATAGAATTATAACTCAAAATGGAGAAACGATAATTGTAAGAGAATGATTTTAGAGGTATGAAAATTATGGACGAAATAAAAAAATATAAAAAGTATATTTATATATCAAAAGAAATTCAAGTAGAATTGGAAAACTATTGTCAAGAAAATAATATTACAATAGTTACTAGATTCATAAATGAATATAATTTTGAAAAATTTATGCAGACAGAATTACGAAATTTGAATAGTATTGATTATTTAATTATAGACTTACAAGCAATTGAGAAGTTAACGCAAGAAGATGAGATAGTATCAAAAATTACCCTTATAAGAAAAAATGTATAATTTGAGAATAATTATTTTGGCTAAAGGATACAAATTTGGAAATATGTTACTTGGCAAAATATTTAATTTAGGGATTTACAATATTATTACTGCTACAGAAGAAAACAAGTATAAGGAAGAATTAGAAAAAAGTATTTAGTCAAGAGGGAATGAGTTTTGGAAATTCTATAAAATATAAATTAGATAATCAAATTATTTCTATAAATCAAACAACTAAGTTAGTAAAAGAAAATTATATAAGAGTAAAGCAAACAGTAAGTATAGGAGTAGTGGGAACTGAAAAACATATAGGTGCAACTACTTTAGCATTAAACTTGGCTAAATATTTAAGTGAATTAACTAATATTAAGACATGTTATATAGAGAATAATAATCACAATTCTATAATTAATTTAATTGATAATAAAGAATCCATATATGTTGAAAATTCAGATAAAATAACATTTAAAGGTTTAGATATGTTTTTGAAGCCTAAAAATATGTCAGACATATTAACAAACGATTATAATTTTTTTATTTACGATTATGGAGCATTAAATGAAATAAGCGAAGGAAAAGATGTCATTTTTAACAAGAGATTTAAAAATTGTGGTTTCTGGAAATAAGATTTGGGAAATTCCTAATTTAATAAAATGTTTTCAAATAATAGGAGAAGATATCAATACATATTTAGTATTTAATTTTGCTAAAGAGAGTGAAAAGGAAACTTTTAGAATAAGTTTGGGAGATTTTTGGAAAGAAAGAGCAATATATTCTGAAAATGTAACAGATCCATTTGAAGTAAAAAACAGATACTTTTTTTTGAAACTATTTTAAAACCATACTTATTAAATTCTGATATACAAGAAAAGAGTAAAAGATTTAATTGGTTCAAAAGAAAAAAATAAGAGGTAATGCTATGAAGAAAAAATCATTATATGATATTGCAATGGAAAGAAAAAGATAAGACATCAGACGTGCAAGAACAAATTGTAATTGAGAGAAAAAGGACAATTTTATTAGTAATAGTAGATGTTATTGAAAAAATACTAAAATTATTATTTTATATTGTGTTATTTATTTTTGTAACAATAGGAGCAACAGTTTTGATAAATAGCGAATTACGATGGCAATTAATAAATATGATAAAAACAATTTTATAATGGAGGAAAAATGTTTGAGAATTTATATGAAGAATTAAAAGAAAAAAGCAATTAATGAGTATAATGGATATGATGAGTATATGCGTTATTTTTTAAGGAAGAGAAAATTATGAACAAGATCCAGTTGTATGGTATTTATTTAATTATATATATGAGTATATAGAAAATGATGAGGCAATGAAAGTAATAATACCTTTGTTTGAAAAAAGATTTTCCAGGATACATTGACAATATTATAAAGGAAAATTCTAAAAGTTTATATATATTAGAGCATAAAGAGGAATATTTGAAATTAAGTAAATTATTAAGTGATGTTTTTGATGGCAAATTTCAGCTAGAAAATTTGGAAGAATCAAAATTTGATGAAAGAAAAGAAGAAGAAAAAATATGTGAATCTTTGAAATTATTGAATGAAGAATATCAAAATTTAAAGAATAAAAAGTACAATATTAAACAATTGTTTAATGGAGAAAGAAAAAGAGATTTTATAAAACTCAACGAAATATCACAAAAAATAGTAAACCAGAAAAATAATTTAAAACAGATAAAATCAAAAATCAGTTTATTAGATGAAGAATATAATGTCGAAAAAATTGAAATAGATAAAATGAAGAATGAAATTCAAAATATTTCTGATAAATTAAATTTTAATTTTGAAAGTGAAATTGAAAAAATGATTTCAGATAACTATTACTTAGGTACATCTTATAATTTAGAGGGAATTTTATATAATTTTGAAAGCAATAAAGATGAGTATATTGAACAAAATGGAAAGTTAAATAGAGTAAAAGAGTTTATGTCTTTTAAAGATAAAAAGTATTACAGAGAATTCTGAAACTAATTGTGAAGATGATGAAGAAGTAATTGAAAATTAAAAAAATGTTTTAAAGAATGACTAGGAAATTTGCTTGACATTAGTAATAAAATATTGTAAAATGAATATAATAATAGTAGTTGCAATTAGATTGCAAAGCAGGTGCGACTGCCACAATAACCTAAAAACATGGAAAGGTATAGCCTTTCAAAGTCGGTTAGGCGACTGGAAATCCTAAAATTCGTGGTAGAGTATAGCTCTACAAAGTTGATTAGGCAACGGAAAAATCGTACATTAAGGGAGAGGAATTAAGGTACTGCGGTACGAAAATACTCTCCCTTTAGATTTTTTAGAAAGGAATAATATCTCATGAGAAATTTTTTAGCACAAAAAGAATTTATAGATATAATAGCCAAAAAAGTCAAAAGGAATTTGAAAAGAATTTAAAAAATAAAAAATTGATGTTTATATATGAAAATAAAGATAGAACAATAGATCAAGAAGAGATATTTTTTCCAACAACATCGTTTTATCATTTAACAGGTATCAAGGCTTATGATTCAAAGAATAAATTATTAAATAGTTATAAATTTTATGAACTTTTACAAGCAGGAGGAATTGATGAATCAAAATTGGAGGTAAAAGATAAAACAACATATTATAAATTAGAAGTATTACCACAATTAAAGAAACTTGATAGAACGGCAAGTATGATAGGAAATTTTACAGGTCATAGTTTACTTTTACAGACCAATAAACTAATAGGAAATGTAAATGCTTGTATGGGATTTATAAAAATGAGCAAAATATGTATGTTCCAAATACTGCATTAAAGAAAGACATCAGAGATATAGCAGATGATAGAAAAAAAAAAGATTATAGCAGTATTAAAAAAGGATATAAATGAAAAGTTGTATAAGAATATTACATATTTAAAACAAAAATATCAGATTATAGATATATTGAAAAATCAAGATATTAATGAAAAAATAGATATAAATAAGATATATTCAGATGATAAATTTATAGATAAAGAAATATGTCAATTTATGATTAATAAAGAAAATAAACAATAGATTTCAAAAATGGTTCAAAAACATTCATTGACATATAAAAAATAATAGATTAGAATTTTAGTATAAAAAATTGTGAGCAAAAGTCAGTTATTATAGCTGGCTTTTTTTTTCTATGCTCAAGAAAGGAAGAAAATATGCCAAATTTATGTAAAAATATAGTAAGAGCACCTAAAGAAGTGCTAGAAGATTTATATGATGGTCAAAAAGTAACATTTGAAAAATTAATACCAATGCCAAAATCATTAAATCTTACAGAAGGAACTATTACAGATACAGCAATAGCTTATGCAATGAGTAAGAAAGCACCAAGTGAATTTACAAGATTGAAGAATGAATTTGAAAAAATAAAAATTAGTTATCATGGAAACTTATGGAATAAATATAAAGAACATTGCACTTTTGAGAATATAGAAAAAATTGGAGCAAAGTGCAAAGAGATATATTCCAGGAGATGATGAGAAAAAGCTAGGAATAAAGGGACTATATGAACTAGGAAACTTATATATTGACAATATATTAAAATATGGAAGTGCAACATGGTATGACTGGTGTTGTAAAAATTGGGGAACAAAATGGAATGCAATGGATAGTGAAGGAACACCAGAAGAAGGAGAAATTAGTTTTTTTACAGCTTGGGAAGAACCTTTACCAATAATAAAGAAATTGTTTGAAAAACATGAGAATAAAGAAATTGAATGGTACTTTGAAGGAGAATGTTGTGAATATCATGGAAGATATTATTCAGACGGAAATGGGAATATAAAGAAAGAATATCATGAAATAAATTATGAGGAAGAACAATAATACAAAAGAAAGTAGGAGGAACAGACAATGGGACAATATTATATTGTTGCAAATATAGATAAAAAGGAATATATGAGATCAAATGGCGGAGTGAAACTTATGGAATGGTCTTATAATAGAAATCCATTAGTTTTAAACCCTAATGAAAAAATTAGCAAATGAGTGGAAAAACGATAGGGTTTTTGTAGCAGGTGATTATGCTTTAAGCAAAGATAGAATTGATAAAGATAAGAATCAATAGAAAAAGACTATGATTATGAGATATTAGAAAAAATAGAAAAAGAACTAAATATATATGATAAAGAAGATAAAGGGTATGACATTACATTATATGGATTTGCTAATGACAACTTTAAAGAAATAAAGTTAGAGAAATTAGAAAATGAAGAATATAGATATATTTATAATCACAATAAAAAGGAATTTATAGATTTAGAGCATTGCCCATTAGCATGGTTATATAAAGAAAAAGGAAATTATAAACAAGTTAAAATTTCTCCAATTTCATTATTACTAGCATTAGGAAATGGAATGGGTGGAGGAGATTATTGGGGTAATAATCACACTATGGTAGGAAAATATATAGAAGATGTAGATAAACTAGAAATAACAAAAGAACCATTAAAAGTAGATTATTTGGAGTTTAGACTAGAATTTTATGAAAATGATTATGTACCATATAATGAAATACCAAATGAAATAAATTTACAAAAAAGAAAAGAAAAAACTAGCAAAGGATATAGTTGAATTTCTTTCTAATTACGATAAGAAAAATTTTAAAGAATATTACATAGATAAGAAAAATGCTATATCAAGGACAGAATTTTCTCTTGATTATGAAAGTAATGGAAAAATTGAGGAATTATCTAATGTAATTGAAAATAACCATGAGCCAGAAGTAATTGATAAATATAATAACCTAATAGAAAGAATAATTGATTATAAATTAGAAAAGGCAGTTAGGAGTAATAAAAGTAAATCTGATATAGAATTTGCAAATGAAACAGATGAAGACAAATATATTAATGAAACTTATAAAAGAATTTTTGAACAATTAAAATTGAAAAATATAGAAAATATTACAACAGATAATAAAGAAACGGTCATAGTATTTGAAACACAAGAAAATTACAAAATAGATACTAAAAATCAAGATGAAATCAAAGATTATATAGATAATACAAAAAAAAAAGTACAGAAAATAAGTCAAGAACAAAGGGAAACTATTAAATATACAGAAATACAAGAAAGAATACCTAAAAAATTAAGAAGGTCAGATTTATTTTATTATGAATATAGAGAAAGTGGAGAAGAAAAGGTAATTGAAAAAGGTGTATGGGTAGACTTTGCAGGAACATTAATTACTAATAAAGATATTTTAAAAAAGATAAAGAATACATGGATAGAGAACAATTATTTAACAATAATAAGATTTTAATGTTAGATGATAGCAATATAGATGAAAAAATAAAAAAAGACTTAGAAACAAAAATGGAAGATGAGGAGAACGAGTATGAAGAGTGATTTTGAGAAGAAATTAAAAAATAAAGCATTTGAATATGGCAAGAAACAAATTGAAGAAAGATGTTTTAGCTTAGCAATAGTTAATTCAGAGTTTAAGAAAATGATAGATACTTATAAAATAACACAAGAAAGTAAAGTATTTAGCAAATTAAATAAAGCATTTTTAGAAGGTCAAAAATTTGCAATGCAAAGTAATATAAAGAGGCGTTAAAGGATTTACCAGAAGAGATAATAAAGAAATATGGTAATTCGATAAATTACAACATAAATGAAGAAGAATTTGATAACTTTTATGAATTGGATTCTAAATTACAACTTATAAAAAAGATTCCAGAAATAGAAAATATAAAATCAGGAATAAAAGTGTTAGTATTTTGGTCGGAATCAGAAGTAATTAAAGATAATCAAGTGCTAAGTATAGAACGATTTAAAAGTGATTGCGATTTTGGATTAATTAATTTAAGAGCAAAACAAGAAAAAGAGGAAATATATGGAACTTATGATAAAACTAAGTACATGTTTATTTTTGATGATGGAAAAGGACAAGTTATAACAACAAATGCAATTAGATATGATATAGGCGACTATAAAAATTTTGAAGATTACTTAAATAGAGGATTTAGTAATAAAAATATTCCCAAATTAGTTAAACAATATCTAGGAATAAATGAACTTAAAGAAGAGGAAGAAGAGGAGGTACAGTAAAATGACAAATAAGAAAAAAAAATACTAATAATATTAACTGTGTTAATAGCTATAACCATTGGAAATATAAAAAGTTATGCAAATACAGGAAGCAATATAATAAAAAAAGAATACCAAACTACACAAAATGCAGAAAATGACTTTTTAAATGAAATTTACAACACAGAAACAGAGAACTTAAGAATTGTCAATGTAGATAAAAAAATAGCAGAAGAAAATTATAGAACAAAAGAGATAATAGAAACAAAAAAGAACTTAATAGACAAGATAGAGAGTATATAAATCAACAATTTGGCGAAAAACAAAATTTTAATGATGGAGAATATAAGGGAGAATTAACCATTTCAGATGTTAAAGTAGAAACAATAAACAATGGTTATTATGAAACAATAGATGAAAGAGTATTAAATTTTAGTAATTATTCAGACAACGATCTAAATAATATAGAAAAAGAAATTACATTAAACAATACAAAATATTACTTAATTAATGTAAATTGGGAAGCAGATGCTACACAAACTATTGATGGTGAGAATGTACCACAAACCTATAAAGGAAATAAAATTTATCAAGCAGTAAAAAGAGTAGCAAATCAAATACATATAAAATTACAGTTACATATTCTGGAACAATAGAAAAAATAAATACAATTTATGATTATACAGTAAGCTATGAAAACAAAGTAGAAGAAAAACAAGAAGAAATAAAAAGAAAATAATGTTATACCAGTAGTTATTATTTCAGGTGTAGGATTAGCAATAGTATTAATTAGCTTATTTAATATAAAGAATACTTATATTTATAGTAAAACCAATAAAGGTTTTAAATTAATAAAAAAGGAAAGACTTAGCAATAAAAGGTTTCAATAGACATTACAGATTGCAAAAATATAAATGCAGATAATATTTATGCAATAAAAATAAATAAGATAGCATTTAACAAAATAAAAGGAAGAACTGTAAGTATAACATTAGGAAATAGAAAAAAGATATAGTAATATGGAATGATTACTATGAAATAAAGATGTAATTTCAAAATTGTTTCAAAAACATTCATTGACGTATAAATTTGAAAGTGATAATATTTTAATATCAAGAAATATGAAGAGCGATGATTAGCAACTAAAAAAGCTAATTGTCGCTTATTTTTTTTATGGAGGAAAGAAATGATAAGAAAAGTTTTAAAATATGTAATAGGTATTATAGTGATAATTTTTTTATTAATGTTGACATTAGCATTTAGACCAGATTTCAAAAACAAAGATAATACAAAGGATAATGAAAATAAAACAATAGAAGAACAAGTAGTAGATACATTATCAATAGATAAAACAGACAAAAATATAATTGGGTATATAAGAATAGAAGAGTTAGGAATCATAAAAGCACCAATAGCAGATGGAACAGATAATAAAACAATAGGAAAATATGTAGGACATTTTGAAAATAGCAGTTATTTGGAGGGAAATGTTTGCTTATGTTCTCATAACAGAGGTAGCAAAGCAGGCTTTTTTTGAAAACTTAAAAAATATAAAAAAGGAATGAAAATAGAATATACAACAAAATATGAAACAAAAACATATATAACAGATGAAATCAAAGAAATAGAAGAAACAGATTTTAGTGTACTTGAACCAACAAAGATAATAGAATAACACTAATTACTTGTATTGCTAACCAAAGAGCAAAAAGATTATGTGTTATAGGAATAGGAGAGTAATATGAGTTATGAAAAATGCAAAACAATATCTTTAAAACCAAAGACAAATCAAATATTTGTCACAATAGCAAGTAATAATTCAAGACCACTTTATTATGAAAGATGCGAGTATGCATCAAAAGAAAATTGTAGCCTTGATGATAAATTAAGGTATTTAATGATTAGTATGTTAGATGGCAACATACAGATATCGCAACTTAATAAAAATACAATTCCATTTGAATATGCTTTATTGAAAGTTAGAAATTATTATAGAAAAGTAGATATAAGTCAATATGGAAATAAGTATGATGAAAGACATGAACGATATGATAAAGAATTATCTAAATATGTAAATATTGAAGAATGGAAAGAACGTTATGAATTTGAAAAAGAACACAAGGAATTAGTAAATGAAATTGAAAGAAATATAAATAAAGAATTGTATAAAGAAGAATTTGAAATATTTAAAAATTCGATAAAAGAAAAAAAAAGATGGAAAATATTATTTAGAAGATGACTTTGGTAGAGTAATTGAATTTGTGGGAGAAACTACAAGAGGTTATAAATACAGAGCCTATGAAAAACCAAATCAAAATTGCCTTATTGATTATAAATTAGCTTATATAAGAAGAGAGCAAATGGGTGATAAATATGAAATTGCCAAATTTGAGGAGGTACAAGAAAATAAAATTGATTTAGAAGAAGAGGAAGAAGAATATGTGTAAAGATAACTTTAATGAATGGTTAGATAATCTAGTGAAAGAAAATGATATAGATATATTAGAAACTTATATTATAAAAAAAAGATGGAAAAAGTCATTATTTAACAATAAAACAAATAATGGATTGTTTAAAATTATTAAGTGAAGAAGAAAAAAATACATACACAAAATACAATGGAAGAAGTTTTAGAAAAAGGTAGAACAGTAAAGGACTATTTACTATATTTAGGACTTGGATGTATTAATACTCTAAATGAAAGTAATTCAGAAGAAAATGAAGAAGCTATGTAATAATTTTATATAGACAATTTTGTGGAAAGGAGGACTATTAAAAATGAACATTAGTGTAAAACATATGAATTTGACAAATGATAGTCAAAATATAACTAAAGGAATTGCAACCATAAGTATTGATGATTGTTTTAACATTGAAGGTGTAACAGTAAAAAGAAGCAAAGAAGATAAGCTATATGTACAATTACCACAACGTTCATATTATGATAAAGAAACACAAGAAAAAAGGTATAAAGATGCTTGTTATCCTACTAATAAAGAAACAAGAGAAGAAATATCAAAAATTGTTTTAGATGCGTATAATGAAAAGTTAAAAGAACATGAAGAGAATGTGCAAAAAAAAAAGCTAAAAATTCATTAAAAAAAAAGCAAAATCAAAAGATGAAGAACCAGAAGAAGAGGAAACTTTATAATTAATAAACCTATTATAAGCAAAAATTTTCAAAAGGGTGGACGTTTTACATATTAAACGGTATAATGTGGATAGAAGGAGATGATCTTATGAAAAAGAAAATCTTAATTATATCTACGATAATATTAGTAATTATAATAGGCTTAATAGGTTTATTTGTTTTTATAAAGTACAACAAAAGGAAAAGACAGTAGAAGTATCAAAAATAAATGATACTGAAATTACAGAAGAAAAAATAGTTGAAGAAACAAAAGATGAAAATGCTAGCAATAATGAGCTAGTACAAAATACAAATGAAGAAGTTAAAGAAAAAAAACAGAAGAAAAACAAGAAAGCCAAGAAACAAAAAAACAGAAAGCAACAAATGAAAAAATAATCAGGAAACAAAAGAAAAAGTAAATACAGAAACACAAAAGATAAAAGAAAATAATAATTCAAATAAGAATAATAGTAATAGCCAACAAACAACAAATCAAGTAACAAATTCTAAAATAGAAACACCTAAACAAGAAGAAAAACAACCAGAAATCACTAAAACAGAACCAGCCAAAATAGATTTATCAAAATATGATAGATACGAAAATGCACTTAATGGTGGATATAAAGCCTATAAGAAAAGTGATAGTGAAATGAATAAATTAAAAGGACTAATAGATACTTGTATAAAAGAATTTGGATATACCAATGTAAAAAGTAATACCTAGTAGTTCTATTGTAGGAAGTACACAAAGTTTTACAGCAAATAAAACTAATGTGGAAAATAAAGTTTTCAATAGCGAAGATTTTACTATATACTATTATGCAGAAGCGGAATACCATATAACAGCAGAAGGAACAGAAACAATATTTCAATATAGGTCATATATAAAAGTACAATAATTTCAAAATACTTTCAAAAAACATTCATTGACGTATAAAATGGAAAGTGATAATATTCTAATATCAAAAATATAAGTATGAAAAGAAACTAGCAAATTTCCCCCTTTTAAAGCTAGTTTCTTTTTTATATTTATTTTTAAATTTAAGGAGGTATGTAGAAAAATGACAAAGTCAAAAAACAAAATTGTAGCAACATTTTTATTAGCAATAATAATAATGACAAATGTATTACCAATAGGAACAAGCTTAGCAAAGACATAATATTGGAGATAATATTGGACTAACAAGTATAGGAAAAGTACCATATCATTTAAAAAGTCATTCTTTACCAAGTGGTGGATATGTAGTAACAAGTTTGGCTGGATATCATGAAAATGGAAATTTTTATCCAGCTTATTGTTTAAATGTAGATAGACCAGGTGTTGATGAAAACAGAGATTATAGTGTTACATTAACAGAAATTTTATCAGACCAAGTAACCTATAATAAAGTATGGAGAGTAGTAAGAGCAGGTTACCCATATAATTCTCCAGAAAGTTTAGGAGTAAGTGATTGGAGATATGCTTATCAAGCAACTAAAATGGCAGTATATTGTGTATTAGGACAATCAAATGTAAATGGTTTTTATGCAACAGATAGTGAAGGGCAACAAATAGTGGACTTAATTCATAGATTAGTAAATGAAGGGGAGAACGGAACTGCTACTTATAGAACACCAGTAGCAAATATGAATAAATCAGGTAATATGGTATTAAGTGGGGATTACTATATTCAAAATTACACAGTAAGTTCAAATGTAGATATTTCTAGTTATGAAATAGCAAATACTAACTTCCCAGAAGGAACTAAAATAACAAATACTGCAGGAACAGAACAAAATACTTTTGGAAATGGAGAAACATTCCAAGTAAGGATACCAAAAAATATAGTTGAAACACGAGATATTGATGGAAAATTAAGAGTAGATGTTAATTCAAAATCTTATGCAGTATTTTATGCTACAAGTTATGATTCATCTTTACAAGATTATGCAGTAACAGGAGATCCAATAGCATTAACGAGTTCAACAACAAATTTAACATTAAAAGCAAATACTGCAAGCATAAAAATCAAAAAAATTGATGCAGAAACGAAACAACCAATAAAAGACACTACTTATGAATTAACAAAAGAAGATGGAACAGTTATTGGTAGAGCAACAACAGATAGTACAGGAAATTTAACATTTTATGAGTTATATCAAAATAATTATATTTTAAAAGATAAATAAAAAGTAATGATGATTATGTAATATCACAAGAAAGTGTAAATATAAAAGCAACTTATAATAAAGTAACAGAAGTAACTTTAGAGAATAAACATAAAACAGGCAATTTAAAAGTGTATAAAGTAGATAAAGACAACCATAAAATTTCATTAGGAAATGTAGAATTTGATTTATATAGTGAAGAGTTTAAGAAAGTAATAGGAACATACAGAACTGATGTAAATCGGAGAAATTTATGTAGAAAACCTAAGAACTGGAAATTATAAATGGATTGAGAAAAACACAAATAAATGGTATAACTTAGCAGGAGATACAGAAATAAAAGTAGAATGGGATAAAACAAAAGAATCAACTATTGAAAATGAATTGAAAAAGGCTCAAGTTAGAGTTATAAAAGTAGATTTAGACAATAATGAAGTAAAGTTAAAAGGTGTTAAATTCAATGTTTTAGATGAAAATAAAAATGTATTAGAAACAATCATAACAAATGATGAAGGAGAAGCCATAACATCTAAATACCCAGTTAGAGATTTTGAAAAATTAACATTACAAGAAACAGAAACTTTACAAAATTATAAATTAAATACAACTCCACAAACAGTAAAATTAGAGGCAAATCAAATAAAAGATATAATATTTACAAATGAAAAGAAAAAAAGGTCAAATTAAGGTTATAAAAAAGTAGATTTAGATAATAACGAAATAAAATTAAAAGATGTAGAATTTGAAGTATATGATGAAAAAAGAAAATGTAGTAGATAAATTAAAAACAGACCAAAATGGGGAGGCAGTAAGCAAAAAAGATTGCCAATTGATCAAAAAATATACTGTAAAAGAAACAAAGACAGGAAATACTTATGTATTAAATGAAGAACCACAAATAGTAACATTGAAAGAAGATCAAATTACAGATATTACTTTCACAAATGAAAAGAAAAAAAGGACAAATCAAAGTAATTAAGGTAGACTTAGATAACAATGAAATAAAACTTGAAAATGTAGAATTTAAAGTGTATGATGAAAAAGGAAATGTAGTAGATAACTTGAAAACAGATAAAAATGGAGAGGCAATAAGTAAAAGATTGCCAATCGACCAAAAATATATTGTGCAAGAATCAAAAACTTTGGAAACCTATGTATTAAATGAAGAACCACAAACAGTAACATTAACACAGAACCAAATAACAGATATTCAATTTGAAAATGAGAAAATTAAAGGAAAAATTGAAATAACAAAAATATCTGCAGATGACAATAAACTAACAGGAGAAACCAAAGGAACAAAATTAGACGGAGCAATATTTGAAATATATAATGAAAAAGATGAACTTGTAGATACTATCACAATAGAAAAAGGAATTGGAACAAGTAAATTACTTGAAAAAGGAAAATACTATATAAAAGAAATCAATAGTGGCTCTGACAATTACCTTTTGAATACAGAAAAATATGAAATAGAGATAGAAGAACATATGAAAACAGTTTCTATTACAATAGAAAATACAAGTGTTGATATAGGACTAGATATTGATAAAAATGGTATTATTCAAGCACAACCAAATGATGAAATAAAATATGGATTTAATAGTTTAAAAAATACATCAAATGTTTCATTGGATAATTTTACATGGTCAGATAATTTACCATATAATTATGTAAGAATTACAAAATTATTTACAGGAACATATAATGAAGATTTAGATTATATAGTGAAATACAAAACAAATAAATCAGAAGATTATAAAGAATATGGAACATATAATACTCAAAAAAATAATTATATAGATTTTACAAAAAAGTAGAATTAGCAGAAGATGAATTTATTACAGATTTTAAAGTTGAATTTGGAACAGTAATGCCAGGTTTTGAAGCAGTAGAAAAACCATTTATATTCGCAAAAGTGTTACCAACAGTACAACCAGAAGATAGATGGATAAATTATACTAATTTAACAGGAAATTATAAAGAACACGAATTAGAAGATAAAGCAGAATGGCCTACTATATCATATGGCAAAAAATTAGAAATAAAGAAGTTACCAAGAACAGGATATTAAAATAATTAAATAATATTAAAAGCCAAAGAAATTTATAATAAAAATATAGATTACTTTGGCTTTTTTTGTGCTTTTTTTAAAATTTATGATATAATTCTAGTAAAATGAAAAATGGAGGAATTAAGATGTTAGAAGGAATAGAAGTATTATGCCATAGTAGTATAAGAATAAATAAAGAAAAAAAGTAATATATATAGATCCATTTAGAATAGATAAAAATTATAATGATGCTGATTTAATATTTATAACGCATGATCATTATGATCACTATTCAGAAGAAGATATAGATAAAGTAAAAAAACAAGACACAGTTATAGTAGCGCCAGAAGAACTGCTTACAAAATTATTAAGGAAAGGATTTAGACAAGATAATATAATTACTGTAGAACCTTATGATGTTGATATGGAATTAGGTATAAAATTTGAAGCTATACCAGCTTATAATACTAATAAACAATTCCACCCAAAAGAAAATGGATGGGTAGGTTATATAATAGAGATACAAGGAATTAAATATTACATTGCAGGAGATACAGACATTACAGAAGAAAATAGAAAGGTAAAATGTGATGTTACATTTGTGCCAGTAGGTGGAACTTATACAATGGATTTTAAAGAAGCAGCAATGTTAATAAATGAGATAAAACCTAAAATAGCAATACCAACACATTATGGAAGTGTAGTAGGAACAAAACAAGATGCAACAGATTTTATAAAGCTATTGCATCCAGAAATAAAAGGTATAATTTTAATGAAACAATAAAATAGAAAAGAGGATATGACAATGAAATTTTCAAGCAAAGATATAAATTTATTTAATGAAGCTGGAGTAAAAGTAGAAGAAAGAAATTATACAAAAAGAAGAAGTTGAGAGATTAAGAATAAAAAGTAACAGACTTTATAATGAGTCAAAGTACAAATGAAATAGATAAATATAGTAGAAAATTTAGTGATATATTGTATTAAAGTCAACTAATAACATTCACAAAAAAAAATAAACAAGAAAAAAGTAAGAATAGGGGAATGTTATGAGCAAAACATATAAAGAACCAAATAAAAGTGAAACAGAAACAACAATAAATGTACTATATTCTGAAAAAATGATTTCGATTTATACGAATAAAGTAGGATTACAAAAACTTAATTAAATAAGCTAATAGGAGAACCAACAAAAGAGTATAAATTTAAAAAGAAGTATTGTAGGAAGTATGTGGGAAATACCTTTAGATGATAAAATTAGAATATCAAGACTGGTATTAAAAGCTAATATTTTTGAATTATAAGAAAGGATGATAAATATGGAAAAATGGAAATGTATTAAATGTGGTAATGAAGAATATGAAAAAGATCAATTTCAAGCAACAGGAGGAAATTTTGCAAAGGTTTTTGATGTGCAAAATAAAAAGTTTATTACGATAAGTTGTACTAAATGTGGATACACAGAAATGTATAAATCAGAAACAACAGCAGGAATGAATATATTTGATTTCTTAATGGATTAAAAATATAAAAAAAGAAAGAGAATATTAAAAATAATTTTATAGGAGTAGCAATAAATGACTAATATTTTAGTACATGGATTAGGACAAACAGAGCAAAGTTGGGATAAAGTTATAGAAGAATTAAATAAAAAGTAATATAGAGGTGAGCAATCCTAATTTATTTAATTTAGCAAAAAATTATCAAATCAATTATGAAAATATATATAGAACATTTGCAGACTATTGTGATTCTTTCAAAGATAAGATAAATTTATGTGGTTTATCTTTAGGTGGTATATTAGCTATTGATTATGCAATAGAACATCCAGAAAAAATAAATTCAATAGTTTTAATTGGAACACCTTATGAGATACCAAAGAAAATGTTGAAATTACAGAATTTTATATTTAAGTTTATACCAAAAAAGACTTTTGATAGTATGGGAATTTCCAAAAATAATTTTATTAATTTAACAAACTCTATGTATAATTTAGATATTAAATCAAAAGTTTCATATATTAAATGTTCTACATTAGTGTTGTGTGGAGAAAAAGATAATGTTAATATTAAGTCAGCACATTATTTATCGGAAAATATTAGAAATGCAACAATGAAAATTATTGAAAATTCAGCACATATTGTAAACGAAGAAAATCCAAATGAATTATCAAAGTTATTAATAGAATTTTGGAGAAACTAAGGTATTGTTTATTACTGACATATTTTTGGATTATATAGGTTACTTATACGATTTATAGATTTATTGTAAAATAATTAAAATATAAGTTCTGGAGGTATTTATGATTAAATCAAATATAAAAAAACAATTTTCTTGTGATAAAAATAAATTGTGGGATATTATTACAGATAATTCAAATTATAAATGGAGAACAGATCTATTAAAAATAGAAATAAAAGATGAAACACATTTTATTGAATATACAACAAATAATTTCCCTACTTATTTTACTATAACAGCAAAAGAAAAATTAAAAAGAGTATAAGTTTGATCTAGAAAATACTAATCTAAAAGGAAAATGGATTGGTATCTTTAAAGAACTTCCAAATGGTAATATTGAATTAGATTTTACTGAAGAAATAGAAGTGAAAAAATTTTATAATGAAATTACTTGCAAAACCTTATTTAAAGAGCCAACAGAAAAAAGTATATGAAAGATTTAGAAAAGGAATTGAATAAACATTAATTTAGAAGTGAGGGAATTTTATGAAGAATAAAAAAGATAATAAGGTAGAGATTAAAGATCAATCTAAAACTTATATGGCAGAGGGAATGTCAATAGGAATGTGCTTCGGAGTAGCTTTAGGAACAGTAGTAGGAGCTTTTGTACATAATATTCCTATTTGTATATGTTTGGGAATAAGTATTGGTGTGTGTATTGGTATGGGAATAGGTGCAACAATTAAAAAAGATAAAAATAACAACTAAAATTTTAAAAGGAAATGTTTAATATAGGATTATTCTAAATCTATATTTATTGATAATGATATATATAAATAGCAATATATAACTAGAAACAAAATAGTAAGTTGTCGCTATGGTAAGTTGAAGGAGGAATCTTATGAAAAAGAAGATATGTATTGGTGTAGGAATACTTTTAATGATACTTATAGTTGCAGGAATTATAACAAACTATATAGATAGTGGTAGAGTAACGACAGGAATGAGCCAAAGTATTGTATCAAAATAGTTAATAATGATGGCAGTAAAGTGACATATTGGGGATTAGGCTATAAGGTTATTAGATATGTTGGAGTATCTCCAAATGAGCCTTATGAAAGTAATATAGGCGTAAAAATGGGAAATTGGTTTATGAAATATAAATTACCAATAGATAGTGAATTTAATAAAGAAAATAACAGTAATATAAGTAACTTAAATGATTTTTACAATACTGAACTGACAAAAAATAGAGATATAAGAAATTTATCAAAGGAATATACATCTTTTGATGCTCAAAAAGATAACTGTTTTGTTATAGGTGCAATGGTTCATAATGATAATTTATATAGCGAATTTATGGAAAACTACAAAAATAAAAAAACAGCATTTATTAGAGTGGCTCAAAATACTGTTGAAGGAGATTTAATCTTAACAGATATTTTATATTACGAGAAATCAGATAAATTATATATAGTTACTGATAATACAAGGGATAAATTTCAGCAGAAACTGATAGAATAATTGAATTGAAAGAATTTAATTATACATCAGAATATAAAAATAATAATCACTTATATTGGGTTTTATACAACGAAGATATAACTGAAGAAAATTTTAAAACGGATAATGTATTTGTGATAACAACTATTAACTAAATATATAAAGGAGATATAAAAGTTATGAATAAAGAAAAATTAAAAGTAAAAATATTTTTGATTTTAAGTCTTGTATTTGCAATTTTAACTTTGATTGGTGGATACTTGGTAATTACTCATAAATTAGATAATGCTGGTTATTCAGTTATACCAATGTTATTTACACTAACATTTAGTATATTATATAGAAATAGCAAAAAAGATAAAGAGTAATCCAAACTACAATTTATTAAGCATATAACTAGGAGCCTATTAATAAATGATAGACTCCTTTTTTATATCATAATATAGAAATTTTTAATGTAAAATGTTATAATTATACAAATGTTAAAAATCTTTGACAAAGTTCAAAAGACCTTTGGTAGAAATATATATAGTTATTTTATATAATTATTATTGAGAGGAGATAATAAGCAATGAGTTTAGGAAATAATATTTTTGGACTAAGAAAAAAAGAAAAAAATTTCACAAGAGAAATTAGGAGAAAGAGTGGGCGTAACAAGACAAACAGTTTCTAACTGGGAATTAGATCAAACAGTTCCAGATGCTAATCAATTACTTGCTTTATCTAAAGCATTAAATACAAGTATTGATTTATTAGTAGGAAATGATATACAAAATTTGCTAGAGCAAAAAGTTGGCAATGTAGAAACAGAAATAATTAAAAATAATAAATTTCAAAAAAATAATTATATCGGTTTTATCAATTATTGTTGTACTATTTATTCTTGCTTTTATCTTACTTGCTTAAAAAGGAGGGATTAGAATGAAAAAAAACAAGATTTGAAGAAACTATAAAATACTTAATTGTATTATTTTTGGGAATAGGAGCAGGTAATATTATTCTTGAATTTTTAGAAAAGACACCACTAAATATATGGATTGCTAGAACTATTGCTTGTGTTATATGTGTTGGTGTTTGTTCACTACTTTATTATTTTCTGATAAGCAAAAAAGAAAAATAATGTATAGTTATAAATTTAATTACTTTATACGAAAAAGTATAGAGTAATTTTTATTTTTATGGTATTATAACAATAGATAGTAAGTTATTACTACTATGAAATTATAAATTGAAAGGTTGGATTTATGGAGTATGGACAAGAATAAAAAAATAATTATTGGAGTTATAATTTTATTATTTATTATCGTTATAGGAATAGTTGTTGCATATAAATTAATTGAAAATAGTGTTACAAATAGAGAAAATTATAAGGTAAATATTGAGAATATTAGTTCTACTCCTGTTGATACTGTCAATCTCGAAGAAAGCTTAATTTATGAAGAAACAGTATCTCCAAATGAAAACTATGTTAGTTACGATGAAGAAAAAAGTATTTTATACAATAAAAGTTTATAAAAAGAGAATAATATTATTGTAAAATCAAGTTCAAATACTCCATTTGCAAAAGAACTTCAATATGAAATAAAGAGTGATAAAGATATAACTAAAGACAATATTAAAATTGAATGGACTACACTAATGGGAGATACTAATTTTACAAAAAGAAAATCAAATTGGAATAGCAGTTGTTACATTATCTTATGATGATGAGATATTTAGTCAAAGGAAAATAAGTTTTGTAAGTAATGCAATAGATGTTATTGTAGATACAATAAAGCAGTAATGCAATTTAGTTAAATAAACTACAACTAAACTAATGGTTTATCAAAGTAAACTAACTGTTGGTTGAATTTAGGAAATATCCGTAATAAAATAGAATTAACAATTAAAGGAGGAGGTATTAAATATGTCAAACAAAACTTTTGGAGAAATGATTAGTTCTTTAAGAAAAGAAAAAAAAATATGACTCAAAATGATTTGGCAGAAAAAATGAATGTTACTGACAAAGCTGTGTCAAAATGGGAAAGAAATCTATCTTGTCCAGATGTTAATTCTATTCCAAAGTTAGCAGAAATTTTAGGTGTTTCTATGGAGGAATTATTAAATGCACAAACTAAACAAGAAAATAGCAAAGTAGAAGATATTATAAATATTGCCTTAATTGGAGTTAGTCTTGCAATGGGTATTTGTATCGTAGTTACTTCTGTATTAAAACAAATTGATATGAATAGTGCTATTACTATGTTAGGAATAGGATTGAGTTGTTTATCTATTTATTTATTAAAGAATAAAAAAAGATAATCAATAAAAAATAAGGGCTAGAATTAGAACCATAATTACTAGCCTTTCAAAGTAAAAAATATATGAAAATACTTATTTATAGGGATAAATGTAAAATGTTAATTGGATATATTTACGAGAAAAGATGAAGCTAAAATATAAAAAAGAAAAATGAGGAAAATAATGAAAGTATATATAGTAAGACATGGTGAAGTGCCACATAATGCTTTAAAACAATATAATAATGAAAATGAAGATTTAAACGAAAACGGAATAAGACAAGCTAATGAATTGAAAGAAAAAATTAAAAATATAAATTATGATATTATAATATCTTCTCCATTATTAAGAGCAAAACATACAGCACAAATAATTAATGTAAATAATAAAAAATATTAATAAATGATAAACTAAAAGAAAGAGATCCTGGAGATTTATCAGGAAAACCTCTTACAGTAACTAACAGAGATGAATACTGGAATTATAATACAACAATTAGATATGGCACATCCGAAAATATAAGAGAGTTTTTTAAGAGAATTTATAACTTTTTAGAAGACCTAAAAAAAGAAGATTATGAAAGTGTATTAATTGTTGCACATAGTGGAGTATCCAAAGCATTTAATGGATATTTTGAAGGAATAAAAGATGGAATGTTTTTAGATAGAGGATTAAGAAACTGTGAAATTAAAGAATATGAAATATAACGAAAAATAAAGGATAAAAGGTATAGAAATGAAAATAGGAATAGATATAGATAATGTTATCTCTAATTTTAATGATGAATTATTAAAAGAATACTTAAAACATGATAAAGAACTAAGAAATACAGGAATTATAAACAAAGATGTTTTTATAAGATACGGAATGTTTGATTGGACTGAAAAAGAAGAAACGGAATTTTATAAAAATAGTATTGAAAGAATTGCTATTAAATTAAAACCTATTCATAGAGCCACAGAAACAATAAAAAAATTAAAAGAAGATGGTAACGAAATTATTATCATATCTGGAAGAAATAATGGAGAATATAATAACCCATATAAGCTTACAGAGGAATGGTTAGCGAAATACAATATCGTTTATGATAAGTTAATTCTAACAAATGCTTATAACAAAGAAGAAAAAGCAAATGTATGTAAAGAAAATAATATTGATATTATGATAGAAGATAGCACTCAAACAGCTGTAAATATAGAAAAAGTTGGCACAAAGGTTCTATTTATGAATACAAGATATAATAAGAATAATGAAAATTTTGAAAAAGTATCAAATTGGAAAGAAATATATTCAAAGATATCTAAATTATATAAAAAAGATAAAAATATAGACAAAATAAATGTTATACTAGATACAGATACATATAATGAATGTGATGACCAATTTGCTCTTGCATATTCATTAAAATCACAGGAAAGATTTAATATAGAAGCAATTACAGTAGCACCATATCATCATGACAACAATATTTCAATAATAGAAGGAAATGAGAAAAGCTATAATGAAATAATAAAAATATGCAAATATCTTAATTTTGATACTACAAATAAAAAGTATATAAAGGTTCTGAAGATTATTTACAAAATAATTATAATGAAACAACAAAAGCAGTAGAAAAAATAATTGAAATAGCATTAAAGAATGAAAAAACATACATATTATCAATAGGTGCAATAACAAATATAGCAATTGCAATATTAAAAAAAGAACCTAAAATAATTGATAGAATTGAAATAATTTGGCTTGGAGGGAATAGTTTATTACAAAATAAAAATGATGAATTTAATTTTAGACAAGATATAAAAAGCAGTAAAAACTATATTTGAATCAAATGCAAAATTAACAATTATTCCGTGTAAAAATGTAGCATCAAACTTGATAACATCAATATATGAATTAGAACATTTTTTAAAAGGAAAAAATGAATTATGTGATTATCTATGTCAAAGATTTTATAATGATGGAGTACATGGAATACAAGAAAGAAGAGTTATTTGGGATATTTCAGTAATAGCATATATGTTAAACAAATCTTGGTTTATGAGTGAAGAAATTAGTTGTCCTAGAATAAGAGAAGATTCATCTTATGAATTAACAAACAATAATCATAAAATAACAATGATTAATTATATTGATGTAAATAAAGTTTATACAGATTTATTTAATAAGTTAACAAAATAAAGGAGAATGAGGTTTAATGAAATTAACAAGTAAAGAAGCATTAAAAATGTTAGAAGAAGAAAGACATAAAACTTCAAATGAACATTGGATAAATCATTCAATTTGTGTTGGAAATGTTGCAGGAAGAATTGCAAAAGCTCTAAATTTAGATGAAGATTTTGCTAAAACTTTAGGCTATATACATGATATTGGAAAAAAATACGATTATATTGAAAGTGGTGTATTTCCACATGCTATGAAAGGTTATGATTATATAAAATTATTAGGATATGATGAAGAATATGCTGGAATTTGTATTAAACATTCCTTTTTAAATAATGATATTGATTGCATATCAAACGATAGAGATGAAACAGATAGAACTAATCCTAATTTTGAATTTGTAAAAAAATATATAAAAGATGAATACACAATTTATGAGAAAATAATTAATTTATGTGATTTGATGTGTACTACTAAAGTTTTAACAATTGATAAAAGAGGGATGGATTTATTGTTAAGACATGGAGTTTATGCTAAAACACATTATCATATAAAAAGAAACATATAAATTAAAGGCATATTTTGATGATTTATTAGGATATAATTTATATGACTTATTCCCGGAAATAAAAGATAATTTATAAAATTACAATTAAGTAAGGAAAAATTTCCTTTTGTAAATTGACAACCTTATACAAAGATGATATATTACCAATAAAATATAGCTTAAAATTCCTGTTCTAATTTAAGAACAGTTAAAATAAATGTAACCTGTTAACTTATTTTAGAAAGTCAATTGACAAGGAGGAAGAATGATGACTAAAAATTGTATAGTAGTAATGCCGGAAAAAGAAATTAAAGAGCATAAGGAATTTGTAATTTATAATTACTTGGCAACGATAGGAAAGAAAATTACTGAAGAGGCTATAATAGCAGGACTGAAAGCAAAATTTCATATCAATTTAAGTAAAAACGAAGCTAATGCAATTATAGATGAATATGTAAGATCAGGACTTTTGACTTCTACATATGAAAAGAGCATAGGTTTATGTTATAACTGGGTAGGATAATTATATCAAAAAGATGTTGTATGAGTAATTTTGCTAGCAGAACTTTCAGGAGGATCTCTTATGACAGAAAAAAAATGCTTCGGAACATTTTGACAGAGGCGACAGAAAAAAATCAAATTGGGCTATTTATTTGGGCTAATTGGATGGTTTGGGACGATTTAGCATTTGAGATGAAGGCTGGAAATAGAAGTTATGATTTTGCATTATCTCAAATAACTAGGGAAAAAAAGAAGCTACAATTTCGACTGAGATATCAGGCTTTTCTACACCTGGATTTATAGCAATTTCAATTAAAAAAGTAAATTCTTCGGACAAATTTTTAAAAAGAAGTTTTGGAAGTATGTAAAAAGGGCATTATGAAGGACCAGTTACTCTTATTCCACTAAACGAATTGAGTGAACAATATTAAGTGCGACAAAGGGAGATTCTATATGGAATCTCCCTTAAAATAATCAAAATTCAATACAAAAAATATTTATATATGAAATATTTCAAAAGGATAAAACAATGTATATTAAAAAAAGCATAATTTGTGTTTTGAGGGCAGAATTGAACTGCTCTCTTTTAATTATTACAAAACTGTAATTTTATTTTAAACCCAAACTTGCTATAATTAATTTAATAAAAAACATATATTTTAAATTTAGTGTTAAAACTAAATGAAAGGAGAGCTTATGAGAGAAGTTTTAAAAATAGAAAATTTAAAAAAATACTATGGAGTAAATAGCAATATAACAAAAGCAGTAAATGGAATTTCGTTAAATATTTCGGAAAGCGAATTTGTAGCAATAATGGGAGCAAGTGGAAGTGGAAAAACAACACTATTAAATTGTATTTCTACTATAGATACAGTAACAAGTGGACATATTTATATAGACAATAAAGACATAACTACAGTAAAAAAGAAGATGATTTAGCAGATTTTAGAAGAGAAAATTTAGGATTTATTTTTCAAGATTTTAATTTGTTAGATACATTAACAATTGCAGAGAATATCGCATTATCATTAATAATTAATAAAGACAACATAAATGAAGTTGATAACAAAGTAAAATCCATTGCTAGTAAATTAGGAATTAGTGATATACTAGAAAAATTTCCTTACGAAGTATCAGGAGGACAAAAGCAAAGATGTGCTTGTGCAAGAGCATTAATAAATAAGCCTAAATTGATATTAGCAGATGAACCAACAGGAGCATTAGATAGTAAATCTTCAAGAATGTTATTAGAAACAATGGAAGAAATGAACGAAAAATTAAAAGCAACTATTTTAATGGTTACACATGATTCTTTTTAGTGCTAGCTTTTGTGGCAGAGTATTATTCTTAAAAGATGGAAAAATATTTAATGAAATAATTAAAGGAGAAAAAACACGAAAAGAATTCTTTAACGAGATATTAGATATGCTTACACTTCTAGGAGGTGATGTTGGTAATGTTAAATAAATTAGCCTTTAGAAATGTAAAAAGAAGTATAAAAGACTATATCATATATTTAATAACAATTACAATTTCATTTTCACTTATATTTGCATTAAACTTAATATCTAGCTCAGAAGCAGTAGTTGAATTATCAAAAGGATTAGATACATTTGCTTATGTTTTATACTTTATAAATGCAATAGTTATATTTGTTATATGCTTTTTGATAAACTATACAACAAAATTCATGTTTGAAAAGCGAAGTAAAGAATTTGGAATGTATATGCTTTTAGGAATAAAAAAGAAAAAAAAATATCTCAAATGTTTTTAATAGAAAATTTATTAATAGGATTACTTTCATTAGTATTAGCAATTCCAATAGGATTTATTGTAAGCCAATTTATGTCAATGGTAATAGTTAGCATATTAGGATTACCACAAGCAATATTTATTGAATTAAATATGATGTCAATTCTTTTACTATTATTATATTTTGCAATAATATATGTATTAGTCTTATTTAGAGCAAATCACAGAATGAAAAAAATAAATATTCATGATTTATTATATTTAGAAAAACAAAATGAACAAAAAATAACTAAAAAGAAAAAACATCGCAATATTATATTTGTTATAAGCTTGATAATAGGTATTGCAGGATTAGTAGTTTGGAATTCACAATGGACTTTAGATAACGCAGGAAATCAATCAACACCAAATTATTTGATATTAAGTATGGCATTAATTATAATAAGTATATATGGAGTAATGATAAGTGTAGCAGATTTTATATTAGCATTTATTTTAAATAATAAAAATATAAAATACAAAAAAGACAATTTATTTGTTGCAAGAACATTTTCATCTAAAGCAAGGACAATGGGATTTACATTAGGAACATTAACAATGTTAATTACACTAACATTATTTTTCTTAAATATTTCTAGCTTTAATAAAGGAATGTATGACTATCAAATAAGTATGGAAGCACCTTATGAAGTTACTGTTGCAGACGAAAGAGAACATTTACCAGAATATTTAGAAGTAATAAAAGAAGATTATACAATTAAAGACTATTTTATATATGATATATATAAAGATAAATCAGCAAGTATCTTAAAAACTATGTCAAGCTATGATTATACAGGTGATGATAGAAGATTTGATCCTGTAATAAAACTAAGTGATTATAATAAATTATTAGAATTAAAAGGTAAAAAACCAATTACAATAAATAATGATGAATACTCTATAATAACAGATATTGCTGGAGAAAGTTATATAAATGAATTTCCTTCATTTAAAGAAATAACATTATCAAATGGTATAAAATTAAAACAAAAAAAAGAAATTATAACAGAAGATTATTGGCTAAGACTTTCAAATACAACTTATACACTCATTTTGCCAGATGATGCGATATCTAACTTAGAAATAGATGAAAGTCATTTAATAGTAAACACAACAGAAAATACAAAAGCAGAATTAGAAACGAAAATAGAAGATAGAATGAAGAAATATTTAACCTATATAAATGAAGATGGAGAAGAAGTAAATACATTTTATAAAGTAATAGTAAGAGGACCTATAATAGAAGAATCAAATACAATGACAACAATTATATCTTCTATATGCTTATATATGGCATTCATATTTATAGCAACAGTTGGAACAATACTTGCAATACAAAGTTTAACAGATTCGACAAAATACAAATATAGATACAATGTATTAAATAGGATAGGAGTGAAAAAGGAACAAATATATAAAACCATAAGAAAACAACTATTAGTATTATTTGGTTTACCAATAATTTATCCAACTATTATTAGTTTTTGTTTACTATCATCAATAAACAATTTTTATAAACCACTTTTATCAAGTGAACATGTGTATTTATCATATTATTTTGGAGGATTAGCAATATTTTTAGTTATTTATATTATTTACTACATTGCAACATATTTTGAATTCAAAAGAAATTTAAAAGAAAGCTAAAAAACTAGCTTTCTTTTGCTTAAATTATGTTATAATATGAAAAGATGGAGGAAATATGAAAATTATAATAATAGAAGATGATTTGAAAATTCGTGAAGAATTATCAAAATTGTTAAAAAAGAATGGATATGAAACAATTTTACTAAATGAATTTGAAAACATACCCTTACAAATAGAAAATATTGATGCAAATTTAATTCTTCTTGATATAAATTTACCATTTGAAAATGGATATGAAATATGTAGAAAAATAAAAAACATAAGTAATATACCAATCATATTTGTAACAAGTAGAGACAGCACACAAGACGAAATTATGAGTATTCAAGTTGGAGGGATAGATTTTATATCAAAACCTTATGATACAATAATTTTATTAGAAAAGATAAAAAGAGCAATAAATTTAACAGATCCTAAAAATTTCAAAGAAATGACAAAAAAAAAGGTTATACACTTGATTTACATTTATCATTGTTGAAATACAAAGATAAAGAAATAGAGTTAACTCGTAATGAATTTAGAATATTATATTACTTTTTATGAATGATAATAGAGTAATTACAAAAGAAGAATTGCTAGAAAAACTATGGAACGATAAATACTATTTAGAAGAAAATGTTTTATTAGTTAATATAAATAGATTGAGAAAAAAAAAGCACAAGAAATAGGAATAGAAGATTTACTAGAAAATGTTAGAGGAAAGGGATATAAACTATGAGTTTTATAACTTTTTTAGAAGAAAAAATATCTTTAATTTTATATCAAATAAGCTTTTTGATTATAACAACAATGATATTTTTTTAATGGCAGATATACAAAAAATTTTATATAGTAATTACAGTTGAGTATTATCTATATTTATGCTAGGATATTTACTAAGTGAATATTTTAGACAAAAAAAAGAAAGCTAAAAAAAATAATTTCATTAGTAGACAATGTTAACGAAAAGTATCTAATATCAGAAATAATAAAAGAACCATTAGAAATGGAGAATAAAGCATATTATTATGCTTTAAAGCAAGCCTGTAAATCTATGAATGATAGAATTGGTGAATTAAAAAGAAAATGCAGAATATCAAGAATATGTAGAAAGCTTTGTTCATGAAATAAAAACACCTATATCAGCATTATCACTTGCACTAGAAAATAATAATGATTTTAGATTAAAACAAGAAGTTGATAAAATAAATCAATTAGTAGAACAAATGCTTTATTATGCAAGAAGTGAAAATACAGAAAAAGATTACTTTGTAAAAGAGATACAACTAGCTGAAATTATTCATAGTGTAATATTAAAATATAGGCATTATATGTTAAATAAAAAAAAAAATTACTTTAAATGTTCATGATTTAGAGCATATAGTAATTACAGATGAAAAATGGCTAGTGTTTATAATATCTCAAATTATTCAGAATTCTATAAAATATTTAGACAAAGACAAAAAAAAAGAAATTGAAGTTTGGGGAGAAAATAGCAATAATTATATTAATTTGATTATTAAAGATAATGGTTGTGGAATAAAAGAATCGGATTTAGTAAGAATATTTGAAAAAGGTTTTACTGGAACAAATAGAAAAAAAGGCTATTCAACTGGAATGGGTTTATATTTGACTAAAAAATTATGCGATAAATTAGGTTTAAAGTTGCAAATTCAATCGAAAGAAAAGGAATTTACAAAACTAACAATAACTTTTCCAAAGAGTGGATTACACAAAATAGAAAATTAGTTTATAAGGTAAAAAGCAAAGTGCTTATGATAATAGGCATTTTGCTTATTTTTTGTGTATAAAACCAAAAATATTTAATAAATCTATTGACAAAATGTTATATGCTGTTATATAGTGTTATAAGAAAAAGGAGGAGCTTATGAATATTATTATAAGTAACAGTAGTAGTATCCCTATATATGAACAAATAAAACAAGCTATAAAACAAGCTATACTAAAAATGAATTAAAAGAAGAAGATATGTTACCATCTGTTAGAGTAATGGCAAATGACTTAAAAATAAGTTTTTTAACAGTGAAAAAAAAAAAGCTTATGATGAATTAGAACAAGGTTATGTAAAAAGTGTGCAAGGAAAAGGAAGTTTTGTAGCACCAAAGAATTCAGAATTCATACAAGAAGAAAAAGAGAAAAGAAATACAAAATTACATAGAAAAAATTGTTAAATTAGCACAAATGTCAGATATATCTGAACAAGAAATAATAGAACTTTTTAAACTAATGTATAAGGGGGAAATATAGAATGGAAAATAACATAGAAGTAAACAATCTATCAAAAAAATATGATGGATTTGAATTAAAAAATATTAATTTTGCAGTACCAAAAGGTAGTATAGTAGGATTTGTAGGAGAAAATGGAGCAGGAAAAACAACCACAATAAAATCAATTTTAAATATAACAAATGCAAATGGAAATATAAAAATATTAGGTAAGGATATAAAACAACATGAAAAAGAAATTAAGCAAAATATTGGAGTTGTATTAGATGATAGTTTTTTATCAGATTATTTAACAGCAAAACAAATAAATTCTATTATGAAAGATATTTACAAAGAATGGAACGAAAGTAAATACATAAATTATCTAAAACAATTTAATTTACCAACAAATAAACTATTAAAAGATTATTCAAGTGGTATGAAAATGAAATTAAAAATAGCAACTGCAATTTCTCATAATCCAAAACTTCTTATACTAGATGAGCCAACAAGTGGATTAGATCCAGTTGTTAGAAATGAAATTTTAGACATTTTTAGAAATTATATAGAGGAAGATGAAACAAGGTCTATCTTTATTTCTACCCATATAACAACCGATTTAGAGCATATATCAGATTATATCGTGTTTATAGAAAAAGGAGAGATAATTTTTAATATTCCAACAGCAGAACTATTAGAGAACTATGGAATAATAAAGTGTAGCAAAGAAGAATTTTTAAATATAGACAAACAAGATTATATAAGATTTAAAAAAGAAAAATATCAATATGAAGTTTTAACAGATAATAAAGAAAATATTATAAGAAAATATAATATAACAACTATAGATAAACCAAGTATTGAAGATATAATGTTATTGTATGTAAAGGGGGAGAAATAACAATGATAAAAGGATTAATAAAAAAAAGATTTATATAATTTAGTCTGCATATAAAAACATCTATGATTATTATGGTATTATTTTGTGGTATTGCAATAATAGGTTCAAAAGCAGTTACATATGGACCAATTATAATATGCACAATGGTTGGAATGATAGCACTTTCTACATTTAATTATGACGAAATAGCAAAATCAAATAAATATGTTTTGACATTACCAACAAATAGAAAAGAAATAGTAAAATCAAAGTATATTTTAGCAATAGGATCAGCTATAGTAGGTGGAATAATAGGTGTAATAATTACAATATTAGTTGCAAACATAATGAATTACATAAAACCAGAAGATATGATAAATATAGATTATAAAGGATTACTTATTTCTACAGTAGGAGGAATGTTTGGTATAGCTTTGATACAATCAATTCAAATACCAAGTATATACAAATGGGGAGCAGAAAAAGGAAGAATTCAAATGTTTATATTAGTGTTTGGTATCGTTGCAATAGTATCAGGAATAGCATTTTTATTTATAAAAATGAACATAAATATAAATATAGAAATAATAGAAAACATTATAAACAATTATGGAATGCTTTTACTTATAGCAGTAATTGTGTTAATGTACTTTGTTTCTTATAAAATATCATGTAAAGTTTATAATAAGAAAGAAGAATAGAAAGTGATTAACAAAAAACAAGTAAGAATATAAAAATTGAATATATGATTAAATTCCCGCAAGTTTATTAAATAAATAGTAGCATTGAAATAAACTTGTGGGAATTTTATATTACAAAACTGTAAGATAAATGCAAACTAAAACAATACTAAAAAAATAAATAATAATATATAATATTGATAAAAAACGGAGTAATAATATGAATAAGAAAAAACTATTAGAAGAATTAGTAATTATATTTTGGATATTTATAATAGGAAGCATATTAGGATATATTTTTGAAATGATAGTAGTTTTATTTCAAAAAGGTTATTTTGAATCAAGACAAGGTTTAATATATGGTCCTTTTACACCTGTATATGGAATCGGAGGAATAGCTTATTATATTACTTTCAAACTCATAAAAACAAGAAATAAAGGGAAAGTATTTTTTGTTTCAATGATATTGGGAGGACTAACAGAATACATAGCATCTTATGTTCAAGAAAAAGCATTTGGAACAATATCATGGGATTATTCATATTTGCTATTTAATCTAAATGGTAGGACAAGTTTATTACATTGTCCTTATTGGGGAATTGCAGGGATATTATATATTTTGTATATAGAACCTAAAGTAGAAAAAAATGAGAGCAAACATAAATAAAATAAATTTTAAAATATTAACATCTGTACTTTCTATATTTATGGTATTTAATATAACAATTTCTTGTCTTGCAGCTGAGAGACAAAAAAAAGAAAGAAGAAATAATATTGAAGCAGAAACAAAATTGACATATTTTTTAGATAACTATTATCCAGATGAATATATGGATAAGATTTTTTGCAAATAAGAAAAACAAATAATATTTATAATTATCCAAAAAAGTGATATAATGCCTAAGTGGAGGAAAATATTATGTATAAAATTCTAATTATAGAAGATGACATTGAAATAAGAGAAGAGCTAAAAATATTATTGCAAAATAGTGGTTACGAAGTAAATACAATTACAGACTTTAATAATGTAGAAAATCAAGTGTTTGAAATAGATAGCCATTTAATTTTACTTGACATTAATTTACCAGAAAAAAAAGTGGATATGAGATTTGTAGCAAAATAAGAGCAAAATCAAAAATTCCAATTATTTTTGTAACAAGTAGGAATAGTTCAATGGACGAATTAAAAGGAATAATGCTTGGAGGAGACGACTATATAGAAAAACCATATAATGTACCTATATTATTAGCTAGAATACAAAATTTATTAAATAGATCATATTCTGAAAATGATAAAAAAGAAAGCAAGATCGAATTTAAAGGAATCATGTTAGATATTTTAAAATCACAAATGCAGTATAAAGAAAAATCAATAGAGCTAACAAAAAAACAGAAATAAAAACTATTTATTATTTATTTAAAAATACAGACAGAATCATACCAAGAACAGAAATAATTGATTATTTATGGGATAATGAAGTTTATGCAGATGATAATAGTTTAAGTGTAATAATAACAAGAATAAGAGAAAAACTAAAAGAAATTGGAGTAGAAAATTTAATAGAAACAAAGAGAGGGCAAGGATACAAATTATGAAATTCACCAAATATATAAAAGACAAAATAAACTATATATTGGGTTTTATAACATATTGCATAATTATTATAGGCTATATGAAAGCTATGAAAATAGATAATAATGCTATTATCATAATAGTAACTATATCTTTCATATTTTCTATAATTGCACTAATTTCAAATTATTTAAGCAAAAATAAATACTTAAAAGAAATTAATAAGATTATGGATGGACTAGATGAAAAATATCTAATATCAGAAGTAATTAAAAAGCCAACACGAGAAGAAAATTTAGCACATTATAAAATTTTAAAAAGAGCTAATAAATCAATGCTTGAAAATGTAAGTAATGTAAAAGCAATGCAAAAAGATTACAAAGAGTATATAGAAAGTTGGGTACATGAAATCAAAATTCCGATTACATCATCAAAATTACTATGTGAAAATAATAAATCAGAAATAACCAATAAAATAGATGAAGAGATAGAAGAAATCAATAATTATGTTGAACAAGCCTTATTTTATGCAAGACTAGATAAAGTTTCAAATGATTTTATTATAAAACAAATTTCTTTATCAGATGTTGTAAAAAATGTATTGGCAAGAAATAAAAAAATAATGATACAAAATGATATAAAGGTAGAATTAAAAAATCTATCTGTAAATGCTTATTCAGACGAAAAATGGTTAGAATTTATTTTAAACCAATTAATTATAAATAGCACCAAATACAAAAAAAAAATGGAACAGTAATATCATTAACAGCAATAGAAAATCAGCAAAATATACAGTTAAAGCTAAGAGATAATGGAATGGGAATAAAGAAGAGTGAAATAGATAGAATATTTGATAAAGGATTTACAGGAACAAATGGAAGAAATCAAAAGAAATCAACAGGAATAGGACTATATTTATGTAAAAAATGTGTGAAGAATTAGGAATGAGAATACAAGCAGAGAGTAAAGAAAACGAATATACAGAAATGATAATAACTATTCCTAAAAATAAAAAAATGATAAGGTAAAATTTCTCTTTGTAATTTGCAAAGAGAAATTTTTATCTTACAAAACTGTAATATAAATGCAAACTACTTCTATATGAAAAAAGCTAAAAAAGGAATTATAATAAAAATAGTTAAATACTTATGCAACATTTTAAAAGTTGCAGATATAAAAATGAGGAGGGATTAATTTGAAAAAGATATTAAAAAGTAGAGCAAATTCAAAAATATTATGGAAATAAAGAAAATATTACAAAAGCAATAGACGGAATCAGTTTTGATGTAGAAGAAGGAGAATTTATAGGAATAATGGGAGCTAGTGGTTCTGGAAAGACAACACTCTTAAATTGTATTTCTACAATAGATAATGTTAGTAGCGGACATATTTATTTAGATGGAAAAGACATTACAGAAATAAAAGAAGAAAATATTGCAAAATTTAGAAGAGAAAATTTAGGATTTATTTTTCAAGATTTTAATTTATTAGATACATTAACAATTGAAGAAAATATAGCATTAATATTAACAATAAATAAAGTTCAAGAAAAAAGAAATAGACAAAAAAATATTACAAATAGCAGAAAAATTAGGAATTAAAGACATTTTGAATAAATATCCATATCAAGTATCAGGAGGGCAAAAACAAAGATGTGCTTCGGCAAGAGCAATAGTAAATTCTCCTAAACTAATACTAGCAGACGAACCCACAGGAAGTTTAGACTCTAAATCAGCAAGACAACTTTTAGAAATAATGGAAGATATGAACCAAAAGATGAAAGCAACAATTTTAATGGTTACACACGATCCGTTATCTGCAAGTTACTGTAGTAAAATTTTATTTTTGAAAGATGGTAAAATTTTTAACAGAATTGAAAAAGGAGAAAAAAGAAAGAAAAAAGAATTCTATAATGAAATACTAGATGTATTAGCATTACTTGGAGGTGATGCAAGAGATGTTAGGTAAATTATCTGTTAGAAATGCCAAAAGACAGGCAAAAGACTATATAATTTATTTTATAACTGTAATTATATCTGTTGCATTAATGTTTAGTTTTAACTCAATTGCAGTTTCAGAAGATATAAGTGAATTATCAACTTATATGAAAGACTTTGGAAAAGCAATTTTAGGAATTAGTGTTATTATAATTTTTGTTATGGCATGGCTTATAAATTACACTATGAAATTCATGTTAGAAAAAAAAGAAGTAAAGAGTTTGGAACTTATCAGATACTAGGAATAGAGAAAAAGATATTTCTAATATGTTTACATTAGAGAACATATTAATTGGTAGTTTAGCATTTGTATTAGGGGTTGGAGCAGGATTATTTTTAAATCAATTTCTAACATCAATTATAATGAATTTATTTAATCAGCCATATCAAATACAAATAGTGTTTGATATAAAAGCAGTAGGATTAACAGCTTTATACTTCTTTGGAATCTTTGTTTTAGTATTATTAAATTGTAGAAGAAAGATAAAAAAAGACTAAAGTATATAATTTATTATATGCAGATAAGAAAAATGAAAACAATGTGATAAAAAAATCTAAAGGAAACATTATAGTATTTATAACATCGTTGGTTTTATTATTACTAGCTTATTTCATAAATGATAGAGAATTTAGTAATATGTCTAATATGACAGGAAGAAATATATTTATTGCACTTGTTATGCTAATAATTGGTATATATTTATTTTATATTAGTATTTCAAGCTTTATAGTAAAAAAGATATCTACAAAATAAATCAAGAAAATATAAAAAAAAAAAATATGTTTTTATATAGAAATTTAACATCAAAAATAAACACAATGAGTATTACAATGGGAACAATAGCTCTTATGTTTACTTTTATATTAGTTGGTGGTAATGTAGCATTATTAATGAATAATATGTTAAATAATGAAATTGAAATGGGCTATCCATTTGAAATTACAATGAGTTCATTAGATAAAGACTTTTCAATATATAAAGATTATATAAACAAAAATGCAAAAGTAAAAGAAATGTATGAATATGACTTATATGATGTTCATAATACTAATATTCGTAGAGCATTAGATGGAAGTGCTTTTGAATCAAGATATTACTATGACACAGATTCTCTAATGTTACTTAAAGATTACAATAAATTAAGACAAATGCTAGGATATGAACAAGTATCTTTAGGAGAAAATGAAGCAATCATTCACTCTATGAAAACAGCAGAGGAGAAATTTGAAAAATATATAGAAAAAAATAATTCAATCGAAATATGCAATAAAAAATTAACTATAAAACAAGTAAATGGAGAAAGCATTTCTCAAATAAGTTTTAATGGATATACTTATTGCATAGTAGTTCCAGATTATATGGAACAGCTATTACTAAATGAACAGATAGAAACAAGAAAAGATGGAGACTTGATTTATAATCATAAATTAGCAGTAACAACAGAAGAAATAACAACACAAGACTTTGCACGAGGTTTAGAAGAACTAATACCAAGAGAAGAATTTACAATCACATCAGAATATGGTGGAGAAAGATATGAGCAATCAATAGAGAGAGGATTAGCATATTTTCATACAAAAGGAGAAAGATTAAGCGAAGCAAAATCTTTTTATGCAATAATATCATTCTTAGCCTTTTATGTAGCATTAATATTTGTAATGGCAACAGCTACATTACTTGCAATCCAACAATTAAGTGATTCAGAAAAATATAAATATAGATATGAATTATTAAAGAAACTAGGAATGGACGAACTAGAAATAAATAGAACAATATTTAAACAATTATTTTTCTATTTTGCAATACCAATGTTATTACCATTTATACTTAGTATTCCAATTATATTAAGCATAAGCAAAATATTTACAATTGCTGTTACAATAGAAGAAATCATTAGAAATATAGGAATCATATATGGAATGTTTATATTAGTTTATGGAATTTACTTTATTGCAACAGATGTACAATTTACTAGAAATATTGAAGAAATCAGGTAAAAGTTATGAAAAAAATATATATTATATTAACACATACAGGAACTATATTATCAAAGATTATAAAAGAATTTACAAAAGATGAATTTTCACATGTATCTATTGCTCTTGATAAAGAATTAAACAGAATGTATAGTTTTGGAAGATTAAATCCATACAACGCATTTTACGGAGGTTTTGTGCATGAATATATCAATGAAGGTACATTTAAAAGATTTTATAAAACAAGAGCAAAGATATATTCTTTAGAGATAAGTGATGAACAATACGAAGAAATATCTAAAAATATAATTAAATTTGAACAAAGTAAAGATAAATATAAATTTAATACTGTTGGTTTATTTGCAGTTGGAATACATAAGAGAATCCAAAAAGAAAATAGGTTTTATTGTGCCGAATTTGTTAAATATATTTTAGAAAAATCAGGAATAAAAACAAAATTGCCAGAAATTATAAAACCAGAAGATTTCAAAAAATTAGATGGATTAAAAAGAAGTATATGGTGGATTATTAAGGCAATATCAATTACCAAAAATAGATATAAAAGAAATTTTAAGAAACAACTTAGTAGCATATAGAAAAAAAAGAAGGTATTATATGAGTAAAAATAATAAAGTAAAAATTTTCAAAATTATATTAACTATAATTGTATTAATATTAATTATAGGGATTATAGCTTACTTGTTTCCAGTAATGAAAAATTTATCTTCTCTTGAAGGACAAGTAGCATTTAAACAAAAAGTAGAAGATTCTGGAATACTAGGAATGTTATCATTATTTGGATTACAAGTTGCACAAATATTTTTAATTATTGTACCAGGTGAACCAATAGAAATATTATCAGGAATGTGTTATGGTGGACTATGGGGAACTGTATTTATTATGGTATCTGCTTCTATTATATCAATAGCAATATATTTTTTAGTTAGAAAATTTGGTAGAAAGTTTGTATATGATTTTTGTGATGAAAAGAAAGTGGAAAAAATAGAAAATAGCAAGTTATTTCAGAATCCAAAAAAATTGAATTTATAATGCTTATTCTATTTCTAATACCAGGTACACCAAAAGATCTATTAGTTTATGTAGCTGGACTATTACCAATAAAACCATTAAAGTTTATTTTGATTTCAACATTTGCTAGATTTCCATCTGTTATTACTTCAACATTAGCAGGAGAACAACTTGCTATTGGAGATTGGAAAATGAGTATTGTGTTATATGGAATAATACTTATATTTGTAGCAATATTTGTATTTATTATTAATAAATTAGATAAAGATAAAATAACAAAAGAAGCAATAAATAGTATTAAGTAAAAAATACAAGAAAACATGAAAAGAGAAGAAAGACAAATAAGATATAATTTGCAAGATTAGTTTGAGATATAACTAATCTTTCTTATAGAAAGAGAAATCTTACATGAAATGTAAGATACAAATTAGACAAAATATGATATAATGCTAATGGAGGTTAGTAAAATGCAAAAAATATTAATAATTGAAGATGATGAAAAATTAAGAAATGAGTTAGAAACATTTTTAAATAAAAACGGATTTGTAGCAACAAGTCTAAAAAAGTTTGATAATGCAGTAGAAGATATACTAAATGAAAAAGCAGACTTATTATTAATTGATATAAACTTACCATATACAGATGGAGAATTTATTTGTAAAGAAATAAGAAAAATATCTAATGTACCGATTATAATGGTAACAAGCAGAGATAGTGAAATGGATGAATTACTATCACTAAATTATGGTGCAGATCAATATGTAACAAAACCATATAATATTCAAATATTACTTGCAAAAATAGTTGGACTATTAAAAAGAAATCAAAATGCAGGAAATAATCCAGATAAAATAGACTGTGGAGAGTTTATATTAAATACAGCAGGAAGAATTATAGAAAAAGAAGATAAGAAAATAGAATTAACAAAAAATGAATATAAAATATTAGAGTATTTAGTTTTACACCGACAACAAGTAATATCTCGAGATGAAATAATGGACTATTTATGGGAAAGTGAAGAATTTGTTGATGATAATACATTAAATGTAAATATTAAAAGATTAAGAACGAAGCTCGAAGAATTAGGACTAATAGATCAAATTGAAACAAGAAGGGGACAGGGGTATCTATTAAAATGAGATTTAAAGATTTTATAAAAGAAAAGATATTATTGATTTTTTTAGTATTATTTGTAATAGTAAGTTCGGAGATATTATTACTACCTTATACACAAATTGGAGTATTTACAAGGCTTTATATTGCAATATGTCCGATTTTAATAATTGGTATTGATATTGCTATTGAATATAGAAAAAAGAAGAATTTTTATAATGAATTAAAAAGTAATTTAGATGAATTAGAGGATAAATACTTAATATCAGAAATAATAAATACTCCAGATTTTCTTGAGGGCAAATTATTAAAAAAACTATGCAAGAAGCTGGAAAATCTATGCTAGAAAATGTAAATACTTATAAGAGATTACAAGAAGATTATAAAGAATATATAGAATTATGGATTCACGAAATAAAAATACCAATTGCTACATCTAAATTGATTATTGAAAATAATAAAAATGAGATAACAAAAAGTATTGAAGAAGAATTAGATGAAATAGAAAATTATACAGAACAAGCATTGTTTTATGCTAGAAGTAATACCGCTAACAAAGATTATGTTGTTACAAAATCAAATTTGCAAGAAATAGTAAATGGAGCAATTTTGAAAAATAAAGGTGCATTACTTTCAAGTAAGACAAGTATAGAATTACACGATTTAGAACGAGAAGTATATACAGATAGTAAATGGGCAGTTTTTATAATAAATCAGATTATACAAAATGCAATTAAGTATTCAAAAATTAAAGATAGAAAGATAGAAATATATGCTATTTCAAAAAGAGAGAAATGTTGTTTTATATATAAAAGATAATGGAATTGGAATAAAAAAAGGAGAAATAACAAGAGTTTTTGAAAAAGGTTTTACAGGAGAAAATGGTAGAACAATAAACAAGAAATCTACTGGTATTGGGTTATATCTATGTAAGAAATTATGCAACAAATTAGGATTAGGAATAGAATTAAATTCAGAAAAAGATATAGGAACAGAAGTAAGAATTATATTCCCTAAAAGCAGTTTTATGAATTTGTAAGTCCATATTAGTTATGGGCTTATTTTCATAAATGAGAAATCTTACAAAAAATGTAATGTTATTGTAAGGTAAATCGATGGCAAATATTTTAAAATGAATTTATAATGTAGATATACAAAGAATTGAAAGGAGTTTTTTAGATGGAAAATGTATTAGAGGTTAAAAACATAGAAAAATACTATGGAAACAAATCTAATTTAACAAAAGCAATAGACAATATTAGCTTTAATGTAAAAAATGGAGAGTTTGTAGGAATTATGGGAGCAAGTGGCTCTGGTAAAACTACACTTTTGAATTGTGTATCTACTATTGATAGAGTAACAGCAGGACATATCATTATAAACGGAGAAGATATTACAAAGCTTAAAGGAAATAAATTAAACAAATTTAGGAGAGAGGAACTAGGCTTTATATTCCAAGACTTTAATTTATTAGATACATTAACAATTTATGAAAATATAGCTTTAGCATTGACAATTCAAAAAGTAAATGCAACAGAAATTAATAATAGAGTTCACGATATGGCTAAAAAAATTAGATATTTTAGGTATATTAAATAAATACCCATATCAAGTATCTGGAGGGCAAAAGCAAAGATGTGCAGCTGCAAGAGCAATAATAACAAATCCTAAAATAGTATTAGCAGACGAGCCAACAGGTGCATTAGATAGTAAATCAGCAAAACAACTATTGATGACATTTGATTACTTACATCAAAAAAAATTAAATGCAACTATTTTAATGGTAACACATGATGCTTTTACAGCAAGTTATGCAGATAGAATTATATTTATAAAAGACGGAAAAATCTTTAATGAATTAGTTAAAGGAAATGATTCAAGAAAACAATTTTTGAGAAGATAATTGAGGTGCAAACACTTCTTGGAGGTGATTTGAACGATGTTATTTAAGTTATCAATTAAAAATATGAAAAAAGAGCTTTAAGGATTATGCGATATATTTTTTAACATTATTGTTAGGAGTTGCAATATTCTATATGTTCAACTCATTAGATAGTCAAGAAGCAATGCTACAAGTATCTAGTTCAACAAGGGACATCATCAAACTTATGGTAAGTATGCTAGGATATGTATCGGTATTTGTAGCAGTAGTATTAGGATTGCTTATCGTATATGCAAATAATTTCTTAATTAACCGAAGAAAAAAAAATTTGGCATATATATGACACTTGGTATGGGTAAAAGGCAAATATCAAAAATTATATTATTTGAAACAATTTTAGTAGGAATATTATCATTAATAGCAGGGCTTATAATTGGTATATTTGCCTCACAATTTATGTCTGTATTAGTTGCTAAAATGTTTGAAGCAGATATGACAGAATTTCAATTTGTATTTTCAAAAGATGCTTGTATAAAAAAACTTGTATATATTTTGCAGTAATGTATGTTGCAGTAATGTTTTTTAACACATTTACAGTATCAAAATATAAACTAATCAATTTATTAAATGCAAGTAAGAAAAATGAAAAAGTAAAAATAAAAAATCCAATTATTTGTGTACTAGTATTTATAATAGCTTGTATAATGTTGGGATGGGCATATTGGAAAGTAACAGGAGATTTTAGATCATTAAATACAGCAGACAAAATCTTACCACCAATTTTAATGGGAATTGTAGGCACAGTAGCAGTCTTTTGGTCTTTATCAGGATTTGTACTAAAAGTAGTTCAATCAATGAAAAATACTTATTTAAAAGGTACAAATATGTTTGTGTTAAGACAAATTAATAATAAAATTAACACAACAATTGTAAGTATGAGTGTTATTTGTCTTAATGTTATTTATGACAATTAGTATATTATCTGTTAGTTTAGCATTAAGAACTACTATGCAAAATGAATTAATAGAAATGACACCTGTAGATATAAACTTAGAGAAAACAGCTAATTTGCCAGAAAAATATTTACAATATGGAACTTATGGAAAAGAACTAACATCAACATCTGAAGCAAGAGAAGATTCTAAAATACCAATTACGCAAACATTAGAAAATAATGGATTTGATATGAGTCTTCTAAAAGATGTAACAGAAATTACTATTTATGCTACAAATGATTTAGCTTGGGGAGATTTTTTTTAGGAGATAGACTTGAAGAAACAAAAACTTACAATTTCCAAATTTACGCTATGAAACAGCTGAGATGATAATAAAAAAAATATCTGATTATAATAAAATTGCTTCACTTTATGGAATAGAACAATATGAATTAAATGAAAATGAGTATATAGTATTATGTGATTTTGACAGCATGACAGAAATAAGAAATCAAGCACTAAAAGAAGAAAATATATTAGAAATAGCAGGAAAACAATATAAATCTAAATACGATGAATGTAAATCTGGATTTGTTATGATGAATACAAGTCATGTAAATACAGGAATTATATTAGTCCCAGATAGTTGTAATTTAACTGATGATATGAAAGAGCAACAATTATTAGTTGCAAATTATAATGCACAAACAGATGAAGAAAAACAAGAAATAGAAAAAATATTTAGAAGTAATGATTCTATACTTGTTCAAAATCTAACAAACAAAGGAATTGATGTAGATGGAGTAACAAAAATATCTCTTATGGAAGCAAGTATAGGAATTACAACAATTGTAACATTTATAGCAATTTATTTAGGAATAATTTTCTTAATTGCAAGTGTAGCTATTTTAGCATTAAAACAACTAACAGAAAGTTCTGATAATAAACAAAGATATACAATTTTAAGAAAAATAGGTTGTGATGAAAAAATGATTAATAAAGCATTATTTAGACAAATTGGTATATTCTTTGGACTACCACTAATACTTGCAATTATTCATTCAATATTTGGAATACAATTTGCGATGACAGTGATGGAAGGATTAGCAAGTTCAGAAGATTTATTACCATCAATTATAGCAACAATTATAATTATTGGAGCAATATATGGAGCATATTTTATAGCCACTTATCTTGGAAGTAAAAATATCATCAAAGAGGAGGAATAGTTCATGTTTATATTCGGATTCTTTAAGTTAATTATAATAGGAATAATAGCTTTCATAATAATTATTGTTTCATCTATTGCAGCAAGTGATTGGGATTTTACAAAAGATGAATTTATAAATACTTATAACACATTTTTACAAAGTTTTGACTTTGTAGGATTATCAAAAGATAAAGACTTAAAAGGAGAAAAAGAAATTTTGGAGTAGATAAATATGTAGGAACATATAAAGCAGAATATGATAATATAACATCTGAAGAAACTATATTTGGAGGAACAGTATTAAACCGAAAAAATGGAGATCATGCGAATTTAAAAATAAAAGTAGAAAAAAAACAAAGTGGTAACATCAATGTAATTGCTAAACTAGGAGATAATGAAAAAACTTTAATAGATGATACAGGAGAATATGAAGATAATATTTATATTGAAGGTATGAGTTATTATTTAACCATAAAATTAGAAAATTTTAAAGGCAATGTTGATATTATAGCAGAATAGGAGAAAATGATATGGAAAGTTTGAAAGAAAAAAATACCAATGATTATAGCAGTAGTTGTAGCAATAGCAATTTGTATAGCAACATTGTACTTTTTTGAAAGCTATGAATCAGTTTACTATACTCAAATAGACAATACTAAAATAGCAAAACTATCTAGCACAGATGACATGAAATATGAATATACTTTAGATTGCTATAATGAAAAAGGAAAGAAAAAAGAATTAAAATTCAAAACAAGTAGAGAATTAAAAGAAGATGCTTTTCTAAAGTTAGAAGTAAAAACTCTAGGAGTACATTCTTGGGAAGAAGTGCAATATGATGAACTTCCTAAAAAAGTTCAAACAAATTATACAAAATAAGTAATACCACAAAAAAGAGGTGGTTGAAATGAAAGTAATAAAAAATATAATATTTGTAGCAATAGTATTTTTAATAAGTATAGGATTATTAGTAGTAGGTAATGGATATGATATGTATAAGGACGCAATTTCTAAAATGCCTCTTACAGAAAAAAAAAGTGGAAACTATTAAAGAAAAAGAAAACTATACTAAAATTGAAGAACTACCAGAAATATATATAAAAAGCAGTAATTTCAGTTGAAGATCATAGATTTTATAAACATCATGGAATAGATATAATAGCAATTGGTAGAGCAACTATAAATGATATAAAAAGCAATGAGCTTTGTAGAAGGTGGAAGTACTATTACACAACAATTATCAAAAAATATCTATTTTACACAAGAAAAGAAAATAACAAGAAAAATTGCTGAAGTATTTATGTCTTTTGAAATAGAAAAGAATTATAATAAAGATGAAATACTAGAATTATATTTGAATACAAGCTATTTTGGAGAGGGTTGTTATACAGTAAAAAGAAGCAAGTAGAAAATATTTTGGAAAAGAACCAAAGGAAATGACAGATTATGAAGCAATTTTATTAGCAGGAATACCAAATGCACCTAGTGTGTATGCACCAACAAAGAATCCAGAGTTAGCAAAGCAAAGACAAAAACAAGTAATGAATAAAATGATAAAATATGATTATTTAACACAAGAAGAAGCAGATAAAATATTAAAACAGGTGGAATAAAACTACAGTGCTAATTGTAGTGAAGCAATTAGCACAAAAAACATCCCCTTTTATTTTCAAGAGAACTACTAAAAATGGTGGTTCTCATAGATTTATTAAAAGCTGGTTATAAAAATTATATGATTAATTGCTTATGCCTTAATTTTCAAATAGAATAAAATATTTGAAATATATGTTATAATTTAAGATATTAGGTTATTTTCTAATATAAATGTATGATTACACAATAAATTAAGTAATTGATGTGAAAAACACACTTATTATAATTAATGTGAATGACAATTGAAAGGAGCATAATATATGAGTTTATTAGGCAATATACTTTGGTTTATATTTGGAGGTTTCTTTAGTGGACTTTCATGGGTTTTATCAGGAGTTATTTGGTGCATAACCATTATAGGAATACCTTATGGAAAACAATGTTTCAAATTTGCAAGTATATCATTTGCACCATTTGGAAAGGAAATTGAATATGGAGGAGGAGTACCATCATTATTTGCCAATGTTATATGGATTATATTTTTTGGGATTCCTATGGCATTAGAAAACTTTGTTTTTGGTTGTCTATGGTGTATCACACTAGTAGGTATTCCATTTGGACTTCAATTTTTTAAGGTTGCTAAACTTTCTTTAGCACCATTTGGGGCAAAAATAGTTTAAAACAATTTTTATTTAATATCTAGCATTATATTATGAATTGTGTGATTTTTTGAGAGAGTAATTATTGTTGCTCTCTCATCCTATAAAAGTTAATATTAAAATTTGTATTAGAATAGTGCTAATTGTAGTGAAGCGATTGGCACAAACATCCCCTTTTATTTTCAAGAGTTGCTAGAAATAGTAACTCTTAAATTGTATTAGCGAGAAAATTTAAAATATGAAATATAAGCTCTAACATCTAACCTATTATTACTCGTACAAGAGGAATTATAACAAGTATTATTTTTGAAATAAGTTTCATATAATACAAATGGTTGTAAAATGAGTAATAGGAGGTGTATATATGAGTGCAATTAATAGGTTATACGCTATTAATAACAAAACAGTCAAAAAGACAGTTAATATAGAAGATAAACTATATAATCAATTAATGAAATTTACAAAGAAGAATTATGATGCTACATTTAGTCAAGTTATTAATGTATGTATAGAAGAGTATATCGAAAGAAATAATCCATCCTTTTACGAGAAACCCAAACTTGAAACAGTAACTTACAGGAGCATAATGATTAGAAAAGAAAATTTGAAGGATTTGCAAAAATGTATAAAAAGACTGGGATTTCTGTTACAAGGTTACTGAATTGTGCAGTTAAAGAATTCCTAGACAAATATGATAATAAAAGATAAGTTGAATACATGCCAATATCAACTTACCTTATATTATAAAACCTATTATAGTTTATTATATAATTGCTTATATAATAGACTATTTTATTTTGCTTTTAGAATTCTCATTTAATCCTAAATAATAAGCTAAACTATTTTGATATGAAGTAATTTCCATTTCCACTTTTTGATATTCTCGTAATAATCTCCTTTGTTCTAGATTTAGAATAGAAGTTAGTTCTAATGTAATTTTTTGAAATTTACGATTAATTTCTATATATTCATCTATATCAAGTAAATTAGAGATATATACTTCTATTTTGTCATCAACTAAGTCAATATTCTTTTTATTAAACCATTTTAAATTAAAATGCTTAACATTTTCTTTTTTATCTTTTTCCATACGAAATCCTCCATTAAAAATTATTTTCTTTGTTTAATTCTTGTTGTATAAAGTTTCTAATTGTTTTAGGTGCTTTAGAACTACTAAGAATATAATCTCCATGAGTTCTAAAGAAAATTGCAAATCCATCCAATTTATTGTCCATAAATATTGGAAAAATCATTTGAGCAGAGTATTTTGTAGTGTCATTTTTTACAATCTGTTTCAAATTGTCGTTTAAAATTAAAAATAGATCTTCTGAAAATGTTTCATCTTTCCATTCATTTGCTATATCTAACATATCTTGGCTTAGTGGCTTGTGCCAATAATTATCATAATCTAAAGAAGAATCATTTTTTTTCATCTATTATGCCATATTGTATGATTTCTAAATCGGCAACTAAAATATTAGACATTAACATAGAAACATTAAATTCTTGTAATAACTCTTTACACTTTTCAGATACTTGCATAAGAAACTCCTCCTTTCTTAAAAATAATAATCTCATTATATACGAAAAACCACAACAATTCAACTTGTTATCGTGTATTAGTACACGATACTGCTAAGTTATATGAAATAAATCTTTCAAGTATAATATTCGTACAAAGGTTAGAAAATAATAGTGGGGTGTAATATGAGTTCAATTGATAGATTATATAAAAAAGATAATTATACTATTCAAAAAAGTATAAACTTGGAAGATAAGTTATATTCAAGACTAAAAGAAATAGTCGAAAGAATATGATGCAACAATTAGTGATATTGTAAATGTTTGTATAGAGGATTTAATATCTAGTGATAATATAAAGTATTATGCAAAGCCAGATGAAGAAATAACAATTTATAGAAGTGTTATGATACGAAAAGAAAATGTTGCAAAGATTGAACAAAATAACTAAAGAAACTGGAATATCACTAACAAGATTAGTAAATATAGCAATGAAGGAATTTTTAGAAAAATATGATACAAGGAACTAGGGTATATTTAACCTAGTTTTTTTATTTGATTATGGAAAAGAAAGATACTATATAGAAAGATGGATAAATAGCTTGAAATAAGCATAAACAAGATTTAACACTTTACAAAGTTTCCATAATATGTTATAATTTAAGAGTGATATTGTAAAGGAGATATGTTGGTTTGAATAATGAAATAACAGTCAAATTGAAATGTAATATAGAAGAAATATGCAAAATATTAGAAAATAAAGAGTTTCAATTTGTCGAAAAATATTTATTAGATGATAGTTATTATATACCAAGCACAATTAATATAAAAAGAAATGTCAGAGCGAGAGATATTGAGCAAGGCAATAATATTACGAAATATAGAAGGCTATATTCCTAAATATCAAGAAAGTAAATTTACATATAAACATAAAGAATTTGATAAAAATGGAGATATAGTAAAACAAAGCAAAGTTGAATGTAAGATTATAGATTCGAATGATGGAAAAAAAAAGTTTTTAGAAGCTATTAATTATAGTATGATTATGCAAATTAAAGAAATAGACTATATTTATAAAAAAAGATCAATTACAAATTAATATAAAAGATATACAAAATGGTGATAAGCTAATTGAAATTGAAGAAAATGAACAATTAGACACTATAGATAAAATAAAAGAAGAATTGGAAAAACTAAATATTCCAATCTATACAAATGATTATTTTATAAAAAAAAGCTGAAATAGAATTAAAGAAGATTTTATAGGAGCGTGATTGTATGTCAAATGTAAATTTGAATTTATATAGAATATTTTGTAAAGTTGCTCAATCCAAAAGTTATTCTGAAGCAGCAGAAAAACTAGGTCTATCAGTTCCAAATGTTAGTAAACAAATATCTAGCTTAGAAGAACAATTAAATTTGAAACTTTTTAATCGAGAAAGTAAAGGAGTAACATTAACTACAGATGGACAAGAACTTTATGAGATAGTAAATAAATCACTATCTAGTTTTGATTTTGCGGAAAAAATGGCAAAAGATAAAAATGACATGGAGAGTGGATGTATAAAAATTGGCTGTCCATCTCACTTTACAAGTTATTTTTTACTACGAAAAATAGAAAGAGTGAAAAAAGATTTTCCAAAACTTAATGTAGAAATAGTATGTGAAGTCGATACGAATAAAATGCTAGAGTTATTACAGGATCATAAAATTGATTTTGCAATAACAGATACACAAATAAATAATGCTAATGTGGAAGTTCAAGAACTATTAACAATAAATAATATATTTGTTTCAAAAGCACCATTAACAATTTCTGATATAAAAGAGTTAGAGGATTTGAATTGCATTTTAAACTTGGAAAATACAAAAAGCAACACAACAATTAAGAGAAATATTAGAAAGAAACAACGTTTCTTTACACGCAGATATGATGTGTGATGCGACTGAAATAAGAGTTGAAGCAGTAAAAAGAAATATGGGAATAGCGTATGTCATAAAAGAAGCTGTTAAAAATGAACTTGTAAAAAAAGAATTATATGAAGTTGAATTACCAATTGACTTACCAAGTATCAAACTAAATTTAGTTTATTTGAGGGGGAACTTTCAAAGATAGACAAGAAATTTATAAAAGAATATTTAAAAAATAAAAATATGAATACCCTAGCAATAGGGTATTTTCCATTTTCTGTTAACCAAATGTTAAATAATGTTGAAAATTTAGGAATAGTTTTCCATTTAGAACCAATGTATAATATTAATGTATAAAAAGAGATGTTATATAGAAAAGAGGATTTTAAATGAAGAAAAAGGTTTGTTGGAAAATTACAACTAAATGTAATCAAGGATGCAAGTATTGTTTTGGATTTAATAATATACCAAGTTTATCTTTTGAAGAAAATGAAGAAGTATTAGAACATTTAATTGCAAGTGGAATAAACCATATTACATGGACTGGAGGAGAAGCAGTATTATATCCTAGAGTAAATGAACTAATGAAAGAATCCAGACAAAGAGGACTTTATAATAAATTAGTAACAAATGGAATATTTTTATCAAAGAACGATAATGAATATGTAGAGGATATTTTAAATACTTTGGATGAAATAAATTTGTCTATAGATTCTATTGAAAATGATATAAATGTAGCATTAGGCAAAGAGAATAATCATTTAGAGATAATAAAAAATTTGTTAGAGAAAACAAAAAATAAAAATATTAAGATCGGAATAAATACAGTTGTTAGTAAACTTAATGTAGATAAGTTAGAAGAATTAGGAGAATTTTAAATAACTATAATATTGAAAAGTGGAAATTTTTAAAGTTTATGCCTATTAGAGAAAGAGCTGAACAAAACGAGAAACAATTTGAAGTAGATGAATGTAAATTAGAAGAAAGTGTAAGAAACTTAAAAGAGTTTGAAAATATAAAGAAAATAGAATACAAAAAACAAAGTGAATTTGAAAAAAAAGTATAGTTATTATTCCAAATGGTGATATTTTACAAACACAAAATGGAAAAGATCATTATTTTGGAAATGCTTTAAAGAAGAAATGATAGATTTTGACAAAATACTATCAAATGGAAAAATTAGAACTTTAGTTGCATATAATGATGAAAAAAGTAAGAGAAAATATTATAAGGATGATAAAAAGGACTAGAATATGTTGATTTAGTAGGAGTTGCTACTGATGGAAATGAAGCATATAATAAAATCCTTGATTTAAAACCAGAAATGGTATTCGCTAGATATAATATGCCAGATATAAATGGACTAGAAATAGCAATAAAAACAAATGAAAATAAAAGCATTGAAACACCAGTTTTTAATATTTTTAATGATAAGAACGATATACCAGAACAGGAATTGCAAAAAACGATAAATGTTATAGGAAATAAATTAAATGCTCTTATTCAAGAACCTTACGAGAATAGGGTAGAAGATATTATAAAAGACTATAAAGAATATAAATATAAAAACTAAAAAAAAACGAGAAATAAGTTATAATTGTTGTAAAAACATTTTACTTATTTCTCATTTTTTTAACCTTAAATATGTAACAAATGTTGATATAAAATATTTAGGTGTTATTGGATCCTTTGTTAAGTCAAAGAATTTCATTATAGGTTTTGAAACATTATAATTTTTATATCTGTTAAAAGGAATTAAAGCACTCCTTATACCATCTCGAACTTCACGAGATGTAATGCCATATTCAAAAGCAACACTCAAAAATAAATCATCTAATGAATTAAACTTATGAGGATAATAGTAATATTGAAATATTGCAGACTTTAAATAGTGGCAACCATTTGAATTTACATTAAAATCCAAAGGCAATAGATACATATTTAATTCTTCTTCTGTTAAGTCCGTTACTTTAAATTCTAATTTCATTTGGTTGATTGTGTTAAGTAATTTTTCGTTGTCAAAGGGTCTATACAAGAATTTATAGACTTTTGATACATCCTCTATAAGAAATGGTTTATTTATTTCGCTTATAGTTAAAATTGTATTCTTTTTTCTCTTTTTTTCAATAGGAGAGGTAGATAGTCTATCAATTATTTCAAGAGTTTTTATATCTTTGAAATTTGAATCTAAAATAAAAATGTTTGGTTCAATTTCCAAATATTTTTTTATCGTAGAACTGCCATCATTGGTACTTTCAATCTCAAACCCTTTTTCATTTGCGAGAAATTGGCAGCTGGCTGAATTTCGTTTTACATCAGTGTCTGCAATAAGGATTTTAACCATTTAAACAACCCCCAACAAATGTAATTATTAAATACAACAATAGTATATCATAAAAATTATGTAAACACAATAAAATAAATGTAAAAATTAGGAAAAATTTTCGACAAATATCGACAACTAATACAAAAGCGCACCCTTTCACACTCCATCACACCCTTTTTAACAAAGAAAATTAAAATCATAGTAGTATGAGCTCGGGAACTTTATATTAAAGTTTAAAAGGAGCTACAAAAGCAAATTGAATACAAAAAAGTAAATTAAATAAGAAATTTTTAAATTTTAATATAAGGGGAAAGAACAATGTGAGTAATAAATAAATAGTAATGGATATTAAAATAATTTAATACTCCTTTTGAACTTATGAATATAAATAATAAGTTCCTAGAATGAGGGAGTATATTGTATATATTGAACAATAAAGAGGAGGCAATGTTAAAAGTAATTGTAAAAAATACAAGAGTTGATTATTTTAGAAAAAACAAAAATATTTTGAAAGAATTAAGCCTTGAAGAAGAGGTATTATATTCACAAGAGAAAATGGAAGAAAATTTAGAAAATAAAATGGACATGGAAATTCAAGCAGAAAAGCTTGAATGTATTTTTTAGTGATGAAATTTTGTCTAAGATTGCAGGAGCGCTAACATATATAGAAAAGTTGGTGCTTTCTTTGTATTATATTGAAAATAAATCAGATGAAGAAATATCAAACATACTATTTTTTTTGACCAAATCTGGAATTACTAAAAAAAAGAAATAGAGCATTAGAAAAAATTAGAAGAAAATTTGAGAAAAGGAGGCATATTTAATGTTTAACAATTATAACTTGACTGATGAAGATGTCATTGGAATTATAAATAAATATGAAAACTTAATAAATAAGTATAGCAGGTTATATCCAGGAGGAGCAATAGATGAAGATTTAAGAGAAGATATAATAGAAAAAATATATAAAACATTAACACAGAATAGAGAAAAATAAAAAATTTTTAAATTTTGTCCCTTTTACTATTTTTCAATTCGTTTTTAATAGGTAAGAAGGGAGGGAAAATAATGTTAAAAGAATTAAAACTATATTTAAAACAAAAAAAGAGGCAATTTATTGTAAAGAAACGTGTAATTGGTTTTAAAAAGAAAATTTTAAAATTACAAAAAGAAAAAGATGAGATGAAACGAAATAGCTCATTAAATCTGCCGATTCCATAAAGTGTTAGCAAAAAGTTAAGTAGAAAGAGAGGCACTAAGGATGAGTAAAAGAGAAGAAATTATAAAGCTGTACTTTTTAGAAGGAGAAATACCAGCAGATATTGCAAAAAAAATTAGATATTTCAAAAAGTGCTGTAACGCAGGTTTTACAAAAAGATGAGAGATACCAAAGAGAAAAATGATAAGAAAAGAAAAAATAAGATAAAACATAAAGAAAATACTAAAAAGCTTATAAAAGCAACAAGAAAAGCTAAACAACAAAAAAATAAATCAGAAGATTTAATATTAAAGAGGATGCACAATCAAGCTAGTCAAGAGTTATCAAAGGGAAAAAGATTAAGTAATTTAGCATATAGAAATTGGAACAAATCAGCATATTTATATAACAAAGCAAAAAAAAGATATGAATTTAAGAAAGAACTTGGAAGAAGCTATGATGTGCCAAAGTATATTAAAATTGAGGTGTAGAAATGGAAGAACAATGTAATTATAAACAAGTTACTGCCTATGCGGTAATAGGATTAGAACATTATTTGAACTCTGGAAATAAAAATAATATAAATATTAAAGATTTTTGCAATTTATTTATGGAACCATTAGAAAAAGTATATAAGAAAAAAGATGTTGTAAAATTGCTAATGTTTTATTAGGAAGGGAAAATACAAATGGTTAATTTTATGGATAATGATCATAAAAGTTTTTTCTATTCTAAATTAAATAAATTACAAGTATTAGGAAAGACAGATGTATATTATTTATCATTAGTATATACATTAAGCATTTGTGAAACAACAAGAGAACATTTTTCAAATATTTTTATATATAGAAAAAGGAGAAATAAATTTAGATGCAATTAAAGCTGGATGGCAAACAGGAACATCAGAGAAAGTAACAAGAATGGCATTTAATTTATGGAATCATTCAATTATGTTTGATAGTGAAGAAGATTTAGAAAATGAAAAAATATCAAATTGTTATGCTCCTAGTGAAATTTTATGTTGTTCGTATGCTCCGTATTTTTGGGAAGCTATACAAATTAGATATCCAGAATATACAAAAGTATTTGAAAATAATGTAAAATTTAACAAAGAGCATAAAGAAGATGAGAGTGAAGATGTTTGTGAAATAGAATAATTATAGAATTTTTTAAAATAATCTACATATTCTTTAATATGGAGGCTATGATAATGGAAAATTCAAAGTTAGAAGAAAAAGAAATATATGAGGTAGATAGTAAAAAATATACTGTAATAACAAGAGTTTCGGAAAATTGCTTAGGTAAAGAAAGTTTAAAAAAACTAATTTGCAATTATGCAATGAGAGAACTACAAGAAAATGATTAAGATATATGGACAATGCTACTTTAGAGCGGTATAATATCGCCAGTAGCATTGTTTTTCAATATAGACAATTTGTACGGAGTGGAGGCGTATTAATTGTGAAAAACAATAAATTTAAAGTAGCTGGCTATTTAAGACTATCTGTTGAAGATGGAGATAAAGAAGTCAGTGATAGTATCGTAAGTCAAAAAAAATATTATAGAGGATAAAATAAAAAGTCTTGGAGAGAAATTTGAATTAGTAGATTTTTATATTGATGATGGTTACACAGGATTAAATACTAATAGACCAAATTTTCAAAGAATGTTGGATGATATAGAAAAGAAAAAAGAAATAAATTGCGTAATAACCAAAGATTTATCGAGATTAAGTAGAAATAATTTTGAAGCTAATTATTATATAGAAATGTATTTCCTGGAAAGAGAAATAAGATATATTGCAATACTAGATAATGTTGATACATATTTAAAAAAATTCTAATAATGATATGATTCAATTTAAAACACTTATTAATGACTGGTATAGTAAAGATATATCACGTAAAGTAAAAAGCGGTGTGTGGGCAAGAAAAAGAGCAAGGCTTATATGTTGCGAAAAGCAAAAGCTCCTTATGGTTATATGAAAGATGAGAATAACAAAAATCATTTGATCATAAATCCAGAGGAAGCACCAATAGTAAAGAAGATATTTCAAATGTATAATAGTGGTAATTCAATGGGAGAAATTGCTGAGAAACTACAAAAAGATAAAGTATATTGTCCAAGTCATAATGGTTTTCAAAAAAATAAAAAAGGAGAATATGGTTGGGAACGTTCTACAATTTCAAAAATGCTAAAAAATGAAATGTATTTAGGAAATACAGTATATGGAAAAGGAATCAACTTAAGTTACAAATCTAAAAAAGTAAAGCAAATACCAAGAAGCGAATGGAAAAAATACGAAAATACACACAAAGCAATAATATCAAAAGAATTATTTGAAAGTGTGCAAAAAAAGAATGAAATTAAATCAAAAAGCAAAATCACATACACATACTTGGATATTGAACGGAATTATATATTGTAAGGAATGCGGAGAACCAATGCAATTAAAAGTAAAATATAGAAAAGATGGAAAAACCATTTCTTTTATGAGATTATATTGTTCAAGTAGTTTGCACAAAAAAAGGATATTGCATTCGCAAATATAAAGGTATTGAATTACAATCAGTAACTCAAATTGTTGTAGCAAATTTGAATAAAAAAGTGAATAATTTGATAAATTGTGAAGATATTGCGGAGTTACTGGAAAAAGCATATAAGAATAGAGATATACAGTCAATAAAAAATGAATTGGATTTAAAACAAAAAAAAATTGGCTAAAATTAATAAAATGATAACGTCTTTATATACTGACTATAAAAAAGGAATTATCCAAGAATATGATTTTAACTCTATGTATAATCAAGAACTAGAAAAAAGAGATAGACTTAATAAAGAAATAAAAAAATTAAATAATAAGATAAATAATCAAACTATTATTTCAGAAGCAGAATACAAGAGAGTTGTAAAAAAGTATCCGATGTAAAAAAATGGTCTAAAGAACAAATTGCAGATATTATTGATAATGTTCAAGTAGATAATGATGATAATATTTATATTAATTATAAATATGCTGTTATGGAGATGGCATGATGAGAGAATACAAAGCAAAGAATATATTTAAGATTATCAAAAGAAGATATTGAAAAAAATAATAGTATAGACATGCAACGAGAAATAACAACTAAATATGCAAAAGATCATAATTATAAAATAGTAAATGAATATGTTGATAATGGATATTCAGGAATACTAAATTCTAGACCAGAACTTGATAAAATGATTAGAGATATAACACTAGGAAAAATAGATATGCTTATAGTGAAAGATATGAGTAGATTGACAAGAGATAAAAATTTAACATCATATTTTACAGATATATTTTTTCCAGATAATGATGTAAGATTAATTTCAGTTACAGAATATGTAGATACTGGAGAAAGATATGAAATTGATGATGCAGTTGCTTTAAGAGGAATTGTCAATCAAAGCTATTTGGAAGATATATCAAAAAAAATCAAGGCTGTAAAAACAAACCTAAAAAACCAGGGAAAATTTATTGAAGCAAGTGTAGCTTATGGATACAAAAAAGACAACTTAGATAAAAGAAAGATAGTAATTGATGAAGAAGTTTCTTCTAATATAATAGAGATATTTAATTTGTATATTGATGGAATAGGACCAGTAGAAATTGCTAATAGATTTAATAAACGAAAAATAAAAACACCATCTCAATATTTGAACTTAAAACATCAAGCACAATATTGGACTAAATCTATGATTGCAAGAATATTAGATAATCCAATATATTGTGGTAGACTTGTTACTAACAAATACTATAATGATTTTAAGTTAAAAAAGACAGTTGCGAACAGAAAAGGAAACTATCAATATATTTCTGATACACATCAGCCAATAATTGCTCCTAAAATTTTTGATAAAGTACAAGAAATGAAAAAAAGGAACAACTAAGGAAAACCAAAAAGAATATGTATTTTTATTAAGAGATTTGGTGTACTGCAAAAATTGTGGTAGAAAAAATGCTATATAAGAACAGTAATCCTATGAGAATTGATAAATATGGTAAAGTAACAGGAGCAAAGAACGAATTAGGATATTTTATATGTGCTGAACATTATAGACATCAAGATATATGCAATGAGTGGATTAAGATAAAAGAAAATACTTTGAATGAAATAGTTTTAAAACAAATTTCTAACAAATTAAAAAAATTACAGCTCCTTAAATATGCAAATGATGTTGAAGTATATAAAGAAATAATGGATCCAGAGGCAAGTGAGTGCAAGAAAATAAAAAATGAAATAACAAGAAGGGAAGCAGATTTTAAAATATTGTATTCTAAAAAAGTGGAAGAAATTATTTCAGAAGATGAGTTTGTTAGGGAATACAATTTATATAAAAAAAAGAGTTACTGAGTTAAAAGAAAAGTTAGACAGGTTAGAAGAAGGCAAAAAAAAGTTATAATTCTAAAAATGATGTTGAAAAGCTAATTATAGAGTTTTCTGAAGCAAAAAAGTTTGATAATAAAATATTAAAAAATTAGTAGAAAAAATAGAAATTGGTAAAGATGAAGAAGTTAATATAATATTAAAGGTGTAGATATACACCTATCATTTTTACTAAAAAATAGTTGCACTATTGAACCTTACTCAGAACAAAAAGCACGTGCTACGTATGAAAAATTAATAGACTTATGTGCTGATGACAAAGACGTTGTAGATGTATTAAGATATTTAAGACAAAGAGAAGTAGTTCACTTCCAGAGATTTGGAGAGGCTTTAAGAGATGTACAAGACAAGATGGCAGAAAAGAAATTTTACATGAATAACATGAAATGGAATAATAACATGAACTCAAATATGAGTAATTGCTGTGGAAACAATAGTACAAATAACATGAATAATGGATGTTGCAACATGAGAAACGATAGTTCATCAGAAGCGTAAAATTGCTAAAAAGGACGATTAACCCAAACTAAAAGAAAAATCTTTCCCTCGAGAGAGGGTTCTTTTTTTATTTGATAGCTTTTTTTACTAATTAGTGTTATACTATGTAACGAAGAAAAAACATGTAATAAAAGAGGATACAATACAAATGAAATTCAAAGAAGTAATAATCGTTGTTTTAATTATGCTTATTTTTGCCATGGCAATGTTAATGTATATTGTTATTAACGATTCTATAAAAGCAAGCAGTGTGCCTATAATTAGTAATAATATTGAAAATATTACATGTGGTAACAAGAATAATGATGGAGATAATGCTAATAATAAAGTAAATAAAATTGAAAATTTACTAATTAATAAAGAAGATTCTAATAGTGCAGAGAAAAAATCAAAAAGAAAATATAGAAATGCAAAACAAAGAAACAACGAATGAGGAAAAGATTAATGCAGAACAATCAAATAATAATCAGACAACAAATGAAGAAAAAAATACAGAACAGCAAGAGACAGAACCTGATTATAATGTAGTGTTAGGAAATTATATAGATGTAAATGAAACTGTATATGCTACTACAAATGTAAATATTAGAGCATTTGATAATGCTTCTTGTGATAAAAAAGGTCTATTACAAAGTGATAAATCAATTACGAGAACTGGAATTGGAAATAATGGTTGGAGTAGGGTAATATTTAATGGGGAAGTAACATATGTAGCATCTAATTATCTAACTACTGAAAAACCACCAGAAAAAATACCAGTGAAAGTGCCTATAAAAAATAGAAATATAGACCCATTAAAACCAATGGTTGCACTAACTTTTGATGATGGACCGAATGGAACTGCTACTCCTAAAATTTTAGATATACTTGAGAAGTATAATGTAGTTGCTACATTTTTTGACTTAGGAACTTGTATGGAAAATTACCCCAATATTACAAAAAGGGAAGAACAAATTGGTTGTGAAGTTGGAAGCCATACATATTCACATCAAAATTTAAATAAACTATCTGGAGAAGAAATACAAGATGATATTTCAAATGCGTCTAGGATCTACGAGAAAACATTAGGTCATACACTGTACTTAGTTAGGCTACCATATGGAAATGCAAATGTAACTGTTAGAAGAACTTTGAAATATCCATTAATAGGATGGGATGTAGACTCTTTGGATTGGAAAACTAGAGATAAGAAAAAAAATACTTGAAGAAGTGAATAAAATATCAAATTTTGATGGAAGAATTATTTTAATGCATTCTATTTATAATTCAACTGCAGAAGCTGTTGAAGAACTTGTGCCACAACTGTTGTCAAAAGGATATCAATTAGTAACTGTTTCGGAAATGGCGAAATATAAAGAAAAAACATTGCAAACAAGTACAGTATACTATAATTTTAGATAATATATAAGCTTTAATTATACTTAATAATGATTAAAAACTATTAAATGTAATAAAAATGTAATAAAGTGCAGAAAATGTTGATACATAAGAAAAAAATAGAAAATACTATAAAAAAATAGTTGAAAAACGTATAATTATTAGTATAATTTAAGTATAGGATAGGCAAAAAGATGTATATGGAAGGTATAATAATATGAAAAGAGAGAATGGAATAACATTAATTTCGCTAGTAATAACAGCTATGGTTATGGCAATTCTGGCTGGGATAACCATTAGTGCAACAATTGGAGATGACGGCTTACTAACAACAGCACAGAACCAAAAGGAAAAAATAAAAAACAGCAGTGTAGTAGCACAAGCACAAATTCAATTGATGAAACAAAGTGAGAATGATGAATCTGGTATTAATTATAACGAACTGGGAAAAAATTTAGTACAAAGTAAAATGATAAATTCTTATACGACAACGGAAAATGGATTAATTGGAGGTATTACTGAAAGTAATAATACTCTTGTTGTGTGCAATTCAGAAGTACAAGTTGTGTCAAAATCAGAACAAGAAAAGGTAGTAAATGGATATAAGGTAAGCAAAGATAAAACAACACCATATTCAACCTTATCCTTTACTGCGGTTCAGCTAAAAAGATGGAATTAAAACCATAGTATTACCTGACAATACAACGGTGCAGTTTAATAACGATTTAATGGCTACTGCAACATATTCAATATCGGAAACAGGCACATACACTTTTAAAATTATTGATACAAAAGGAAAACAAACAGAGCAAACAATAAATGTAAAAAAAGCATAAAAAAAGATGCAATTATATTAGCAACAGATAAAAACGATTGGACAAACACAAATGTTATATTAGAGGCGACTTATCCGCAATATTCTAGTGATTATATAAAGGAAATAAGTACGGATGGGGGAAAAACATACAGTACGTATACCAATAAAATATCGGTTAGCCAAAATTGTGATATAAAGGCTAGAGTAAAAAAGGGAGATCAAATATTTTTAGAAAATTCTTTATCTATTTCAAAAATTGATAGAGATAAGCCAACAGCTCAAGTTACAGTATCAAAAATAGTTTTTGGCTTAAATGCACAAATAACTGGAAGTGATGTTGGAAGTGGACTAAATTACAATAAATGCAAGTATATGATAAATAATAGCTCTACTAAATTAGGAGAGAATGAAGCTTTATACACTACTGGAACACTTTCTGGTAGCAGTGTATCATTAAAAAAAGTTATGGCAGGTGGAACGTATTATGTGCATGTATTAGTAACTGATAAAGTAGGAAATAAAAATGAAATTGTGTCTAGTAGTGTTGTTGTTGATAGTGTATTAAATTATGCATACACTGGTTCATCACAAAATGTAGAATTATTACCAGGAAAATACAAACTTGAAGTCTGGGGAGCACAAGGAGGATATCGTTCTTCATCTTCATATGGAGGAAGAGGTGGCTATTCTGTTGGAACTATTGCATTAACAGAAAATACAAAATTCTTCATTTATGTTGGCGGTTCTGGAAACACAGGAGGAACTTCTGGAGGATTTAACGGAGGTGGCTCTAGAGCAACTTATAATGGAGGCGGTGGTGGAACTGACTTTAGAATAGGTTCGGATTCGCTATATGCTAGAGTAATTGTAGCCGGTGGTGGAGGCTCTGATGGAGCAACTAACAAGAATGGATTATATGGTGGTGGAACTTCTGGTGGAAGTGCATCACAAAGCTATGGTAGTGGTGGACAAGGAGGAACTGCAACTTCTGGAGGTGCTGGCTATTCGAGTGGAGCTAATACACCAGGTTTCATTTGGAAAAGGTGGACAAGGCTATAATCGTTCGAGTGGATATGGTGGCGCTGGTGGAGGCGGATGGTACGGTGGTGCCGGAAGCTATCCAGATAGTTCTGGAGATGATGACCGTGGGGGCGGTGGAGGATCTGGATATGTTTATACATCTTCAACTGCATCAAATTATCCTTCAGGCTGCTTATTGAATAGTAGTTATTATTTAAGTAATGCATCTACTACAGCAGGAAATGCAAGTATGCCAGCTACATCAAGTGGAACAGAAACAGGACATTCTGGAAATGGATATGCAAGAATAACAAATATGAATTAATAAAATAGAAATGATCACATTATAAATAAAAATAATGTGATCATTTTTCTAAACATGCATATAAATATTTTTCTAAATCGGCTGTATCTATTATTGATTTTATACTAGCATTAAAAAGTTTTTGTGGTGAAATTTTGTGTAAATTTAAAATGTAACCATTTTTTAGAGAAAGTTGTCTTAAAAATTCTCTTGTTGTTCTGCCGTTTCCTTCTCTGAAAGGATGCAAAACATTTAATTCTGCCCAGTAATATGCTAGTCTTTCCGCAAATTTTTCTTTTGTTAAATTGGCTAAGAAATTTTCACTTTTTAATTCTGAAAGCAATCTTGTAAGTTCACTCTCAATATATTCCCATTCGGCAAATTGAAAATAATCTTTTGCAATATTTTCGGTTCTAAACAATCCTGCAAAAGGGTAAATATCTTCAAATAAAAACTTGTGAATACTCACAAAGTGTGATACATCAAATTTTCCTGTAATGCCTTGTTTGCTAAGAGCCATAAGTTTTAGCCCAATAACACTGGTTTCATAATTTTTAAGTGCAATAGGGTCTTTAATATTCATTTTATTAACTAACACATTAGTGCCTTTATAGCAATAAACGGAATTTTTAGATTCGTACATAACAAAATCCTTTCTATATAAAATGAAAAATGATATATAAAATTATATACCATTTATATTTTATAAAATTGTTTTATAGATTGCATTGCATCTTCCATCGAAATTTTATTGTCTGCAAAGTCGTTTAACAATGAAATATCATTTGCAGATAAATTTTGATTTTCCATTTCCATAGAAGTTTTTATATTATTTATAATGTTAATTTTTGTATTTTCAGGAACCATTTTTATATCTCCTTTCAATAACCAACTACATTTCTATTATACCACAAAATGAGCAAAATTACTAGTGTTTTAACAAATTTTGTGGTAATTCCAAATGTAAAAACACAATAATAAAAGACCATGTTTTCATGGCCTTTTAAACTAATTTAAGTTATTTAAAATGTTTGGTAACATTTGTTTCTTTCTTGATACTACATTGTTTAACATTGCTGTGTTGTTTTCAAGGTTTACACCAAATGCTTTTTCTACTGTTCCAGCTTTGTTTCCCATAGCTATTATTTTTGAATTAGCATTTAAAATATCTGTTGCAGCAAACATATAGAAATCTAAGTTCTTTTCTTTAATTTCTTTGTTTATAGCATCTTCTAATTCAGATTGTCTGCTAAATACAGAATCTAAATCAACTGCATTTACTTGTGATATTTCGAATTTTGCATTTTTATCGTTAAATTCTTTTGAATCTATGTTTATAACTTGGAATGGAGTGAAATCACTAATATCTGTTCCAGCTTTTAGCATTTCTTTTCCATAAGATTCTATATCAACGCCAGCAATTTTTGCTAATTTTTTAGCAATTTCTTTATCTTGTTCTGTGCAAGTAGGTGATTTGAATAATAAAGTGTCTGAAATTATAGCACTCAACATTAAACCTGCTGTTTGCGAATCTATATCAACTTCATTTTGTTTGTATAATTTGTATAATATTGTACAAGTGCATCCAAGAGGTTCTGTTATAAAGTAGATTGGTTCTACTGTTTCTAATTTTATTTTGTGATGGTCTACAACCATTTTTACATGAGCTTTTTCAATTCCAGAAACGCTTTGAGAAAATTCGTTGTTATCAACTAAAGCAACATCACAATTTTCATCAACACTTGTTAAAGTTTGTGGTTCTTCAACTTCAAATGTTTTTAAAGCATATTTTGTTTCTTTATTAACTTCACCTAATTTGTAAGCTACAGCATCAATTCCTAAAGCTTTTTGTAATCTTGCAAAAACAATAGCTGATGCAATTGAGTCTGTATCTGGTTTTGTGTGTCCAAAAACATATAATTTATTCATATTTAATCTCCTTTAAAAAACAATTAACATTAAGACACATATAGTTTCCATGTATCTCTAACTCCTTAATTATACCATAAATAGGTAAAAACGTCAATGGTTACATAATATAAAACTGATGGGATGGGGGAAAGATAAAAAATGGAGAGAAGTCATTGGACTTCCCTCCATTTTACATATAGTTATTGCAGCGATTTTCTGTGTTTGAATATATTCCCAACAAGGTAAATGGCTGACAAAATGAATAATACGGTACCTAAAACAGCCATAACGTCCACGATAAACTCATTTTCTTCTACAGTGAAAAGTGCACAATAATTAAAAGCTACGCCAGAAAAGAAGAAACCGCTATGCGGGGCTTGGATAAGCTTGGGATGATAAGCAGAAAAAAATGTAGCTGCTGCAATGCTAAATGAAAGCATTTTACACAATGTAAAACGTGAAAACCAATCCAAGTTGTCATTCAGGGAAAACAAAAAGAATCAGTACCACCAATGCAATTGCCAAAAATACAACTTTAAAAAAATTTTTAGAAAATTTTGACATTTCAAGTACCTCTTTTTTTTTTAGTGTGTATATTCGGACTATATGTAAACACCGTCAATCTATATAAATTAGATATATAGACATTAGTGTAATTTTCAAGGTGCTAATATATAAAGTATTATATATTGGTTAAAGCATTCTGTCAACTTTACTATAAAAAATACTTGATAAATTGGCAAAAAACATATATAATCGAGTTGCAAAATAATAGCAAAAGAGACCCGGAAAGGAATATATGAACATAGACTTTGGAATGTTTACAAGAGAAGAAAACCATCAAGGTTTTATAAGTGAATTTTTAAAGGAGCTAGAGAAGGGACTAAGAAATATGAATAATGAGATAAAAGAATATACAATAGACAGATTTGAAGGAAATTTTGCTGTTTGTGAAGACCGTGATACTGGAGAGATGGTAGATTTTAAAAGAGATGATTTACCGCAAAATGCAAGAGAGGGAAGCATTTTAAAATATTCTAATGGAAAATTTGAAATAGACAGCAAGCAAGAACAAGAAGTATCAGAAAGAATTAAACAAAAGATGGATAATTTGTGGAATAATTAATTAAAACAGCAGAAAATAGATTTTTGTTATGGGGGAAATAAATGGCAAAACGTAAGAATAAGAAAAATCAGCAGGCATTAAAAGGCCTAGTTGTAGTAATTATAATTGCTATAATTACAATTTTAGGAGATAAAATAAAGCTAGATAATATTAATAATTTAGTTGAAGAAGTTAGTACAAATAATGTAGTAGCTAACCAAGTTTCTGAGGATTCGAATGAAGTAATAGATGGAGAAAATGTAGATGTTTATTATCTGGATGTGGGGCAGGCTGATTCTATTTTAGTGCAAAGTAATGGAATGAATATGTTAATTGATGCAGGCACTAATGATATGGGAAAGACAGTTGTAAAAGATTTGCAAGAATTAGGAATAAAAAAGATTGATGTGTTAATCGGAACACACCCTCACGAAGACCATATTGGAGGGCTTGATGATGTAATAAAAAACTTTGATATAGGAACAATATATATGCCAAAAGTACAGACAAATACTAAAACATTTGAAGATGTATTAGATGCAATAAATGAAAAAGGATTGAAGATAACATCGCCAGAGGTTGGCTATAAATTCAATGTCGGAAATGCGGTATGTGAAGTAATGAATTGTGGAACAGGCACAAGTGAAGAAAAGAGCAATTTGAATTTATCTTCAATAGTAATAAGAATGACATATGGAGAACAAAGCTTTTTATTTATGGGAGATGCTGAAACAAAAAATGAAGAAGCAAGAAGTTGGCCACAGACAAATGTACTAAAAGTTGGACATCATGGCTCAAATACAAGTTCATCGCAGAGCTTTCTAGATCAAGTAAAGCCACA